>Ga0209400_1000972_pt1 | contig 24262 bp, 18 predicted proteins | sample M_130807_EF_Meta_FD_187313 | JGI IMG/M metagenome (GOLD analysis project Ga0209400, IMG submission 187313) | Freshwater microbial communities from Lake Montjoie, Canada to study carbon cycling - M_130807_EF_MetaG (SPAdes) (version 2) | ecosystem: Environmental > Aquatic > Freshwater > Lake... | reverse complement strand
CGACGATGACGTTCAGCGCTGAGCCGCGCCGTCCAGGCTGAACTGCGCCACCCACACCTGGCTCGACGGCTTGCCGTTGCCGGAGTCGTCGGTGCCGCGCTGCGCGGTCCAGAGCATCCACTCGCCGTCGTGGCTGAAGACCGGCAGGACGTCGGCGCCGTTGCAGTCGGTGATGCGGACGGACTTCTCGGGATGCTGCGCATCGCGCATCATCACCTCGTAGTTGGAATGGCCCATCTCGCTCGAGCCGTAGACGAAGTGCCGCCCGTCCGGGTGGTAGTACGGGCACCAGTTCACGTGCTCGTTCTTGGTGAGGGGACGCTCGTGCGCGATGCCGGTGACCTTGCCGGACCCGTCGCGGACAAGCTGCGCCGCGTAGATCTGGAGGAGGCTGTCGTTGTTGCGGTCGCTGCGATAGATGATGCCTGTGCCGTCCGGCGTGAAGAACGGGCCGCCGTCGTAGCCGGGGGCGTCGACGATCTTCTTCCGCTCGCCGGTGGGCATGTCCATCACCCAGAGGTCGCCCTGCGTCTTGGGGTCCACCTCGGTGTAGAGGAGCGTGCGGCCGTCGGGGCTGAGGCTGCACTCGGCGGCGTAGCCGTTGCCGTCGCCCACGAGGGTCGTGAGCGACTTCGCGGTGCCGTCGGCGGTGCGGAGGTCGCACTGCACCACGCGCATCTCGGGCGGGAACTGCCAGCGGTACTTGCCGGTGCCGCGCTGGTAGCCCGGCGTCTCGCGGTTGGAGGGCGGAACCACGGTGCTGCCGAAGATGACGATCTCCGGGTGCTTGGGGTGGAACCAGCCGCAGGTGTTCGCGCTGCCCTCGGGGCTGATGCGCTTGATGTTGGCGATGCCCGTGATCATGCCGCCCTGGCGGACCACGTCCGCCACGTACATGGAATAGAACTCGCTGGGCGCGCTGCCGTCGGTGGGCTTCTCGATGGCCTGGAAGACGATCTTGCTGTCGTCGGGGCTGAAGTAGTTCTCGCCGGCCTTCACGAAGCGGTCGGGAAAGGTGAGCTGGACGTGGTGCGTGAGCACCGGGGCCTCGGTGGTGCGGAAATCGGTGGGCTTGGTAGGGGTGGTCGCGGCTGCGGGCGCTGCGCTCGTCGGTGAGCCGGATGCCGCAGCGGTGGCATCGGCCGCCTTCTGCGGAGCGCAGGCAGCGAGGGCGAACATGGCGATCGGCGCGAGGATCAGTCGGAATCCGTGCATCCGGAGAGTGTAGGCCGCCCCGCCGCGCAGGCCCATGACGCGTGCCCTCCGCGCACCCCAGACGTGCCCCCGCGTATGTTCCGCGCATGCCCTCCCCCGGCTACACGGTCATCCACGAGGACGCGCACCTGCTGGTGGTCAGCAAGGACTGCGGCGTGCTCACGGTGCCCGGCATCGGTCCGGAGAAGGCAGACTGCCTGATCTCGCGCCTGCAGCAGCGCTGGCGCGGCGCGCGCGTGGTGCATCGGCTGGACCGCGACACGAGCGGCGTGCTGGTGGTGGCGCTCGACGCGGACACGCACCGCGCGCTCAGCATGCAGTTCGAGCGACGCGAGACGCGCAAGACCTACGTGGCGCTGGCGGCCGGGCATCCGCCGAAGGATGCGGGCGAGATCGACCTGCCGATCCGCAAGGACCTGGTGAACACCCCGCTCCAGATCGTCGACTTTGCGCACGGCCGTCCGAGCGTCACCGGCTGGGAGGTGCGCGAGCGGCTCGAGTCGCCGGCGCGCACGCGCTTCGGGCTCATGCCGGTCACCGGCCGCAGCCACCAGCTGCGCGTGCACCTCCTGGCGATCGGGCATCCGATCCTTGGCGACGACCTCTACGCGCCGCCCGAGGTGAAGGCGATGTCCCCCCGCCTATGCCTGCACGCGGAGCGACTGGGATTCATGCACCCGGCCACGGGCACATCGATGGACTTCAGCGCCCCCGCCGACTTCTGAAATAGGTGCCAGGAACACCTGTCCCTATTTTCAGCCTCGGGATGCGTCAGGGCGCCACGAAAATAGGGACAGGCGTTCCTGGCACCTATTTCGGTCAGCGCGCGTAGGCGGGGGTGCCGCTTCCCGCGCGCATTGCGCCCGCGACGGCCGACTCCTGCACGCGGATGCCCTTCGCCGCCAGCGCACGGCCGATGGCCATGAGCGGGAAATAGAGCCGGTACATGTGGTAGCGCAGGTAGAAGACCTTCGGGAAGCCGGTGCCGGTGAACTCGGTCTCCACCCAGCTGCCGGGCGGATCGCCATCGGGGTTCAGGCTCGGCTCCATCGCCTCCGCCGCGCGCAGCTGCGTCTGTGCAAGCCACGAAAGCGCGCGCCAGAGATCCGGGTCATCCGGGCCGTAGACCTCCTGCAGCACCATCGCCGCCCACGCGGTCTGGCTGGCGGTGCTGGGGCCGGTGCCCATGAGCGAACGGTCGTCGTAGCTGTTGGCGGTCTCGCCGAAGCTGCCGTCGGGCTTCTGCACGCTCTTGATCCACGCGCCCGCGCGCTGGATCCACGGTTCCGTACGCGGCACGCCGCAGCGGATCGGGCCGATCACCGCCTGCCACGTGCCGTAGATGTAGTTGACGCCCCAGCGGCCCCAGAAGCAGCCCTCGGGCTCCTGGAAGCCCTTGATGAACTCGACGGCCTTGGCGATGGTCGGGTTGTCCACGCGGTAGCCGAGCCAGCTCATGCTCTCGAGCGTGCGGCCAGTGATGTCATGGCACGCCGGATCCTGCATCGCGTTGTGGTCGGCGAACGGGACATACTCGTAAACCTGGTGGTTGCTGGTGCGGTCGAACGCGGCCCAGCCGCCGTTCTCGCACTGCATGGAGAACACCCACTCGATGCCGCGGCGCGCCGCCGCGTCGTTCTCCGGGCCGCCCGCGCGCTTGAGCGCCATGGCCACCATCACGGTGTCGTCGACATCCGGGTACCACGCGTTCTGGTACTCGAAGAACCATCCGCCGGGCCGCGTGCCGGGGCGGACATTCGCGATCCAGTCGCCGGTCCAGCGCACTTCCTTCTGGCGCAGCCACTGCGTGGCGCGCTCGAGGTCGGGGTCGATCTCGGCGGTGAGGCCGCAGTCGGTGAGCGCATACGCGGCGATGCCCGTGTCCCACACCGGGCTGAAGCACGGCTGGATGTGGATGCACGGCCCGAGCTTGGCGTCGTCCTCCTCGATGAAGAACGCGTCCAGGTCCTTCTCGGCGCGCTGCACCAGCGGATCGGCGCGCTTCACGCCGAGCGCGTGGAACACCACCTGGATGTAGACCATCGGCGGGAAGATGGCGCCAAGGCCCTCGGTGGGCGCGGGGGCGTCCTGCGAGGCGCGCGCCAGGATCCAGTCGTACGCGGCGCGCACGGCGTGCATGCGCGGCTTGGTGCCCACGATGCGGCCACCCGTCTTCAGCACGCTGTCGACCACCTTGAAGAAGCCGCGCCAGAACGCCGGCACCTCGGCACGCATCTTGAGGCGATGCCGGTCGTGCTCGGAGAGGAAGAGCTCGTCGATTCCCTGCTCGCTGCCGAGCTTGCGCGTCGGCTGCAGCGTGGCCACGATGGCGAGCGGCAGGATCATGGTCCGGCTCCACGCGCTCATGCGGTCCATGTGGAAGTAGAACCACTTGGGGAGCCACACCACTTCCGGCGGGATGGCGGGCACCGCGTTCCAGCTGATCTGCCCCAGTGCCGCCAGGTAGAAGTTGCTGAAGCTGTTGCACTTCTCCGCACCGCCCATCGCGCGGATCACCGCGCGTGCGCGGTTCATGTGCGGTGCGTCCGGCGAGTCGCCGTGGAGCTTCAGGCAGAAGTACGCCTTCACCGTGGCGCTCAGGTCGATGGCGCTGCCCGGGTACTGGCCCCAGCCGCCGTCGGCGCGCTGCTGCGAGCGCAGGTACTTCACGATCTTGTCGAGCGTGGCCGGGCCGTCGCGCCCGTCCGCCATGGGCGAGCACTCCTGGCCGAGGATCCACTTCATGAGGAGGTATTCGCTCTGGAGGATCGAGTCGCCCTCCAGTTCGGCGCACCAGTGGCCGTCCGCCCGCTGCAGGGTCTTGAGCGCGGCCAGCGCGTCGCCGGCGGTGCGTGCGAGGGATTCCAGGGTCTGGCGGTCGGGTCCGGGCATGAGCCCGGCAATGATAAATCAGCCCGCAGCCCGCACGCAGCGATTCCCGGACGCATTCGGCCCACCGGCCGAAAAGCCCGCTCTGCAGGCTTGATTCGCGGACGGCCGATGAGACCCTTCACCCATGCGCTCCGCCACCACTTCCATCGTCCGCCGGCTGACGCGCATCGCCCTGGTGGCGGCACTCCTCGCCCCCGCCCTGCCTGCGGCGGCCGCGGGATCCGGCTACGGCGTCTACGTCTCCACCAACCCCAACGGCCCGAACACCGTGGAGGCGTTCAAGCGCAACGCCAAGACCGGCATCCTCACGAGCGTCGGCAGCTTTGACACCGGTGGCTACGGCCTCACGGCGATCAACGGCGCGCAGTCGCACGCGGTGGCGTGCACGCAGACGCACGTCTTCGTGACGAACGCCGGTAGCAATGACTTCTCCGTCTTCCGCATCATGAACAACAGCGGGCTTGAGCTCGTCACCACCGTGCCGTCGCTCGGCGTGCGGCCGGTGAGCATCGCCATCTTCGCGAAGACGCTGTACGTGCTGAACCAGGGCCAGCCCGGCGTGGCGCCGGCGCGGTGCGTCGGCTTCAGCATCGACACCGAGGAGGACCCCGTGGAGCTCGACGTCTCGGCGGTCGAGTTCGAAGCGACGGACGTGCCCACCGACGTCTTCTTCACGCAGAACGGCGTACGCCTGGTGGTGCTCCAGAACGGCGCCAACGCCATGGACACGTTCACCGTCGGCGCCGACGGAGCGCTCACGGGGCAGCGGCGGCTGACCGGCGTCAGCGGGCCCTTCGGTGGCGCCAAGCACCCGCGGCAGCCCTTCGTGGCATTTGCGGCGCTTGCCGACGACGCATCGCCCGGCGTGATCTCGATCCGCGCCACGGGCACGGCCATCCCGGCCATCGTGACGAACATCTCCGCGCCGCAGGACGTGGACCCGTGCTGGGTGGCCACCACGCCGAACGGGAAGAAGCTCTGGACCTCGAACTTCGAGCCGGCATCGCTCTCGCTGTACTCGGTGAAGTCGAACGGCCGGCTTGCCGCGGTCAGCACCTACACGCCCACCTCCGACAGCCCGGGCGCGCTCGACATTGCCGTGGATCCACGCGGGAAGTTCCTGTACCAGCTGCGCGCGCTCGATCCGGCAGGCGGGGCGAACCCGACGCCGCAGATCGATGTGCTGCGGATCGGTGGCTCGAGCGCCAACGGCGGGCTTGAGCTGGTGCAGTCGATCCAGCTTTCCTCCAGCGCGAGCAGCGGTTCGCCCACCGGCATCGCGGTCTCGGAACCGTAAGCATCGATTCCCTCGCGCAGTCGACTGCGCCTCCTTACGATGCGCCGATGGCACCACAGCATGAACCCGTCGTGATGATCGTCGGCGGCGGCTTCGGCGGCATCGCGGCGGCACAGGCGCTCGCGAAGGCCCCGGTGCGCGTGGTGGTGGTGGACCGGCAGAACCACCACCTGTTCCAGCCGCTTCTCTACCAGGTGGCGACCTCGGTGCTCTCCGCGTCGAACATCGCGTTCCCCATCCGGCGCATCTTCCGCAACCAGGCAAACGTGCACGTCTTCAATGCGGAGGTGGCGGGCATCGACTGCGCCGCCAAGTCGCTGCGGCTCACCGACGGGAACGTGGCACCGTTCGACTACCTGGTGCTGGCGGCCGGCGCGGGCTCGTCGTACTTCGGGCATGATGAGTGGGAGCAGTTCGCTCCCGGCATGAAGACGCTCGAGGATGCCACGCTGATCCGCGACCGGATCCTGCGTGCCTTCGAGGACGCCGAGGGCGAGACCGATCCCGCCGCCATGCGCGCGCACCTCACCTTCGTCGTGGTGGGCGCCGGCCCCACCGGCGTGGAACTTGCGGGCGCCATCAAGGAACTGGGCGTGGACTCCATTGCGCGCGACTACCGGCGGTTCGACGCCGCCGGCGCACGCGTGATCCTGGTCGAGGCCGGCGAACGCCTGCTGCCCTCGTTCAGCCCGGAATCATCGCGCGCCGCGCGCGAGGCCCTCGAGCGCATCGGCGTCGAGGTGCGGGTCGGTGCGCGCGTCACCGACGTGTTCGACGGCGGCGTGGATGTCTCGGGCGAGCGGATCATGGCGGACACCGTGGTGTGGTCGGCGGGCGTGGGCGCCAACCCGCTCGGGCGGGCGCTCGGCGCGGAGCTCGACCGCAGCGGTCGCGTGGTGGTGGAGCCCGACTGCTCGGTGAAGGGATTCCCGAACGTGTTCGTGATCGGCGACATGGCCTCGATCCGCTGCGCGAAGACCGGGCAGCCGGTGCCGGGCGTGGCGCCGGCCGCGATGCAGATGGGCACGTTCGTCGCGGGAATCATCGCGCGCGAGGCGTCATCGCCGGGCGCCGCCCCGCCCCGCGATGCGTTCCGGTACCACGACAAGGGTTCGATGGCCACCATCGGCCGCGCGAAGGCCGTGGCCGAGGTTGGCAAGCTGCGCTTCAGCGGACTTCCCGCGTGGCTCGCATGGCTCCTGATCCACCTGGTGCTCCTGGTGGGCTTCCACAACCGCGTGCTGGTGTTCCTCTCGTGGGCGTTCGCGTACGTCTCGTTCACCAAGGGCTCGCGCATCATCACGGGCGACATCCCGTCTCGGATCGTGCGGCCGCTGGGGAACCGGGACGGCAACGATCCCGCGGAACGCGCCCGCGCGATGGAGCTCCTGAAGGCGCGGATGTGAGGCGAACGGCGAGCGTCAGGACTGCTTCGGCCTGACCACCGCCGCGATCACCGCCGTGGCCACGGTCCATGTCAGGAACGTGTCGGCGATGCCCGCATACACCCAGCGCGCGGGGAGCTGGAACCACGCGAGCCCCGGCCCATTGGCGGCCATGGCGGCGAAGAGCGCGATCACGATGCCGATCACCCAGCGCCCTGCCCATGACGGGCAGCGCATGCCCGCCATGAGCGTGCTCATGAGGAACGCGCTGAAGGCCATGTAGCCGAAGGCGGTCAGGTAGCGCTGCGCACTGATCGGGTCGCGCCCGTGCTCGCGCACGAGGAGGAGCCCGACCGGGCCGCGCTCGCTCTCCTGTCGCCATGCAGTGATGGCGGCCGCGCGTTCGGCATCGGGCATGGCGCGGACGGCGTCCATGTCGAGCGCCGGGAATGCGTAGGCGCCGTCGCGCGGGACGGCCCGGGCAATCTGCGGCGCGAGTTCGTTGGCCGCGGGCAGCGGCTGCACCGCCCAGTCGTAGAGCCGTACCGCCGACCAGCTCACGTACGCCCAGGCGAACGCGGCGAGCGCACCGAGGATGGTGCCGAGGATGACGCGGCGGAGCATGGAGTCAGGCTACCGAAAGGTGTCCGATCACCACTCCGGGCCGCCGGAATAGCGCCCGAACACGTCGGCCATCGCCTGCACCATCTCGCCGAGCGTGCACTTGGCGAGCGCACCCTCCACGAGCGTGGGCATCACGTTCTCGCCCTTGCGTGCGGCGACGCGGATGGCGTCGAGCGCGCGCTTCACGCCGTCTGCGTTGCGCTCCTTGCGGAACTTCGCCAGGCGGTCGCACTGCTCGGTCTCCACGGTGTGCGGGATCTGCAGGATCTCCACCTGCTGCTCCTCGCTGCCGTCGGTGTAGGCGTTCATGCCCACCACCAGGCGGTCGCCCGCCTCCATCTCCTGGCCGAAGCGGTAGCTGGCCTCGGCGATCTGGCGGCGGAAGTAGCCCTTGTGGATGCCGGAGACGACGCCGCCCATGTCGTCGATCTCCTTGATGTACTGGTTGGCGTCCTTCTCCATCTGGTCGGTGAGCGCCTCCACGTACCAGCTGCCGCCCAGCGGATCCACCGTGCGGTGGACGCCGGTCTCGTGCGCCAGGATCTGCTGCGTGCGCAGCGCGACGCGGACGGCGGTCTCGGTGGGCAGGCCCAGCGTCTCGTCCATGCTGTCGGTGTGCAGGCTCTGGCAGCCGCCCAGGACGCCGGCCATGGCCTGGTAGGCCACGCGCACGATGTTGTTGAGGGGCTGCTGCTCGGTGAGGCTGCAGCCGGCCGTCTGCACGTGGGTGCGCATCAGCATGCTGCGCTCGTTCTTGGCGCCGAAGCGGTCGCGCATGGCGAGCGCCCAGATGCGGCGCGCGGCCCGGAGCTTGCAGATCTCCTCGAAGAACTCGTTGTGGCTGTTGAAGAAGAAGCTGAGGCGCGGCGCGAACGAATCCACCGGGATCCCGCGCTTGATGCACGCTTCCGCGTACTCCATGCCGTCGCGCAGCGTGAACGCCAGCTCCTGCGTGGCGGTCGAGCCGGCCTCGCGGATGTGGTAGCCGGAGATGCTCACCGAGTTCCACTTGGGCAGGTGCTGCGCGGCGAACTCGATCGTGTCCACCACCAGCTTGACGCTGGCTTCCGGCGGATAGATGAACTCGTTCTGCGCGTGGAACTCCTTCAGGATGTCGTTCTGCAGCGTGCCGCCGACCGTGTTCCAGTCGATGCCGCGCTCCTTGGCCATGGCCAGGTACATGGCCCAGATCACGGCCGCGGGGCCGTTGATGGTCTGGCTGACCGTGACCTCGCCGATCGGGATGTCCGCGTAGAGGCGGTGCATGTCCTCGATGGTGCTGATGGCGACGCCGCAGCGACCCACCTCGCCGGCGGAGAGGGCGTCGTCGGAGTCGCGGCCCATCAGGGTGGGCAGGTCGAACGCCGTGGAGAGGCCGGTGTTGGCCTTGGTGCCCTTGGTGTTCTCGAGGAGGTACTTGAAGCGGCGGTTGGTGTCGTCGGCCGAACCGAAGCCTGCGAACTGGCGCATGGTCCAGAGGCGGCTGCGGTACATGGTGCTGTGCACGCCGCGCGTGAACGGGAACTTGCCGGGCTCGCCGATGCGGGCGTGCGGCTTCGACGGATCGGCCGGGTCGGTGGTCTGCACGGAACCCGGCGCGTAGCGCTCGTCGATCACGTAGCCGGACAGGGTCACGGTCTCCGGGTCGATGGCGGGCTTCTGCGGGGCGGCGGGCTTGGTGGTGGCAGTCGGGTTGGTGGCCGTCATCGTCGGGTTCTCCTGGCCGGACCGGCGGGCATGGGGCCCGCGGCTGGCGATCGAGCATTCTAGGGGCGGGCTCCCCGAACACCGCATCTGAACACCGGGACCTCGGTTGCAGGCGCCCACGGCGGCTACCCTCTGCGCCCGATGCTCCAGAACACCCCGAATCGCCTGCGTGTCACGGCCCTCGCCGCCCTCACCGTCATGCTCGCCGCGTGCGGCGCCCCGAAGCGCCCCGTGGAGACCGAGGAAGTGCTCCTCGGCCGCCGCAACGACATGCAGGAGCGCCTGATCACCGCGTACCGCAAGGGCTTCGAGGACCTGGCCCGCGATGCGCACGAGCGGTACCTCCGCGATGCCAAGGACGCCGTCGATGTCCTGGTCATCTCGGGCGGCGGCGACTGGGGTGCGTTTGGCACCGGTCTCCTCCTCGGCTGGGGCGATGTCAAGGCCCCCGGCATCCCGCGCCCACAGTTCGACGTGGTCTCCGGCGTGAGCACCGGCGCGCTGATCGCGCCATTCGCGTACCTGGGCACCGAGGCCGACCTCAAGGCGATCGACGACCTGTATCGCAACCCGAAGTCCGACTGGGTCAAGCCGCGCGGGCTGCTCTACTTCATGCCGGACAACGCGAGCTTCGCGGAAGTGCCCGGACTGGAGCGCGAGGTGGACCGCTTCATCACCATGGACTTCGCCAAGCGCGTGGCCGAGGAAAGCACGCACGGCCGGCTGCTCCTCATCAACACCACCAACCTGGACGACGGCAGCCAGCAGACCTTCCGCTGGGGCCTCGCCGCGCAGCAGGCGGTGAAGGACGGCAGCGTCACGCGCCTGCAGAACATCCTGCTTGCCTCGAGCGGCATTCCCGGCGCGTTCCCGCCCCGCGACATCGACACCTCCATCTACTGCGACGGCGCGGTGACAAGCAACATCATCTACGGCGGCGCCATGAAGCGCGAGGACACCTTCGGCGCCACCTACAAGCGCCTGTTCCCGGGCGAATCGGTGCCGAAGCTCCGGTTCTGGGTGATCCTCAACAACTACGCGGTGGCGCAGCCCCGCACGGTGCAGCGCACCTGGCCGAGCGTGGTGGAGCGTGCCCTGGAAGTGGCGGTGCGCTCCTCCACCACCATTGCGCTCCGGCACCTCTACTCGCTGGCGGAGATCACGAACCTGCGCGGCGACGGCGAGGTGGAGGTCCGCTGGACGGCCATTCCCAACAGCTGGAAGGCGCCCGTGGAAGGCATCTTCAAGGAGGAGACGATGCGCTCGCTCTCCGACCTCGGCCGCACGCTCGGCGCAACGCCGGAAGCCTGGCACACCGAGGCTCCGTGAAGCCATCACGCACGGCAGTGGTCGGCGCGTTCACCGCGCTCTACGTCCTGTGGGGATCGACGTACCTGGGCAGCAAGTTCGCCATGGCGAGCTTCCCGCCGGCCTTGCTCTCGGGCATCCGGTTCATCATCGGCGGGCTTGCCATGGCGGCGGTGCTCTTCGCCACCCGCCGGCTGCACCTCTCCGACTTCGCGCGACTGCGCTGGTGGCGCAACTGCACCTTCGCAGGCGCCCTGCTCTTCGCAATGGCCAACGTCCTGGTGTCCTCCGGCGTGCAGCGGATCCCGAGCGGCATCGCGGCGCTCATCGTGGCCATCACCAGCGTGTGGATCGTGACGCTCGACCGCATCATCACGCGCGCCGGCGCGCCGAGCTGGACGATCATGCTGGGCATGGCATGCGGCCTCGGCGGCGTGGCTGTGCTGGGCGCACCCGGCTGGGGCGGGACGGGCAGCGAGCTCGACATCGTCGGCGTGCTCCTTGCCGCCGGCAGCACCCTCGCGTGGGCCTCCGGCACCATGGTGGCGAAGCACTCGGAGCGGCCGCCATCGATCGCCGCGGCAAGCGTGATGCAGATGCTCGGCGGCGGCGCGGTGGCGCTGGTGCTGAGCACCTTCCTTGAGCACGATCGCTGGCCCGCGTGGGAGGCCGTGACGCCAGGCTCGCTCTGGGCCATCGCGTACCTGGTGGTATTCGGCTCGCTGATCGGCTTCACGGCGTACACGTGGCTCCTGGCAAACGTGAGCGCCGCCGCAGTGGCGACGTACGCGTACGTGAACCCGATGGTGGCGCTGTGCCTGGGCGCGCTGCTTGCCGGCGAATCCATCCCTGCGCGCACCGCGCTGGCGGCGCCGCTCATCCTGGGGAGCGTGGCATTGATGCAGTTCGTGCGGCCGCCGTCGAAGGACGAGATGCCGATCGAGGAGGAGTGAGGCCGCGGATCGGCCCCCGCCGCGTCAGCCGGTCCAGGCGCGCACGTGTTCGCCCACCACGGCGGTCACCACGGCGTGGATCCGGCCGCGATGCGAGCGCACCACCACGCGTTGCGTGCCGTCCGCCTCGAGCGCTCCCACGTGCTCGATGCGGAGCGTGCGTCCGAGCGTGTCGGCGCCGAACCGCTCCGCCTTCACCACCGATTCCTTGGCGCACCAGAGGCGTAGCGGCCACGCGTCATCCTTCCACGGATGGCGCGCCTCGCCCGTCTCCTCGGCCAGCGTGCGCAGTGCGGGCACGCCGGAGGAATCGAGCGGTTCGGCATCGATGCCGGGTGCGGGCGCGCCGGGGATGGCGATGGCGCATCCCGCGAGGCCCCGCGTGTGCGTGATGGAGACGAGCGGCACGCCCGTGTGCCCCGCGATGTGCGGCGCGCCGTGTTCGTCGTTCGCCAGCGCAGCCTCGGCCCATGCCGCCCGGCCGTGCTCCGCCTGCCACGCCGCAGCAGCCGCGCGGAACGCAGCGCGGCTCGCCTGGCGGCCAAGCATGCGCAGTTCAACACGCTGGGCGTCGGCCGCATGGGCGAACGGGAGCCAGATGATGGAGGGTTCGAGACGACCCACGACGGGGATTGTGAACGAAGATCACGGACGGCGCAATTTCATTCGGAAATCGACGCCCAAACAAAACACACCTGCTACGGGCGCGCGCAGACGTTCGCGCGACAGCCCCCGCGCAACGCCTCAGACCGCGAAATACCCCGCCCCCGGGTGGTGCACCACGATCGCGCTGGTGGACTGCTCGGGGTCGATCTGGAAGTTCTCGGTGAGCCGGCAGCCGATCCGTTCCGGCTGCAGCAGTCGCCACAGCTTCTCCTGGTCGGCCATGTCCGGGCACGCCGGGTAGCCGAAGCTGTAGCGGCAGCCACGGTACTTCTGCTGGAAGAGCTCGCGGATCCTGGCGCTGTCCTCGAGGCCGATGCCGAGCTCCGCACGCATGCGCTTGTGCCAGAGCTCCGCGAGCGCCTCGGCGCACTCCACGCCGAACCCGTGGGTGTAGAGGTACTCGGTGTAGGCGTTCGAATCGAAGAGCCGCTTGGCGCGCGCGCTGGCGTTGGGGCCCATCGTCACGCAGGTGAAGCCCACCACGTCGCGGGTGCCGTCGCCGCGGAAGAAGTCGCTGATGCAGAGGCCGCGGCCCGAACGCTGGCGTGGGAACGTGAACCGCTCCAGCTCGCGCGCCGGATCGGTGGGGTCGTACACCACCAGGTCCTGTCCCTCGGCGGCGCACGGGAACCATCCGTAGACCACCTTCGGCTGGAGGAAGGCATCGCCCTCGTCCTTCGCCTGCTTCTGGAGCCGTGCAAGCGCGGGGCGTGCCTCGTTCTCAAGGAGTGCCTCGTAGGCCTTGGTGTCGAGGTCGCCCTGCTTGAAGCCCCACTGGCCGCGGAAGAGCGCGTTGTGGTTGATGAACGGGAAGATCTCGTCGAGCTGCACGTGCTCCACGACGCGCGCGCCCCAGAAGGGCGGCTCGGGAATTCGCTCCACGGGCTCCACGCCCTCGGCCGGACGCGCGCCCTCGGTGCCGCCGGAACCCTGCTCGCCGCGCGAGGCAGCGCCGCCATCCACCGAGTCGATCACCGCCGTGCCGCCTGCCGGCTCCTTGCCCACCACGCACGTGCGCGAGGCCGCCACCTTGGCGTCCACCGCGCGGCGCTTGCCGAGCCGCTCGTCGATCTGCGCGTCGACCGCCGCCAGCGTGTTCGCCGCCAGCGCGTCGCACACGGAGAGTCCCTCGAACGCGTCCTTGCCGTAATAGAGCGGCCCCTTGTAGATGGAGCGCAGCTTGCCCTCGGCGTAGTGGCGCGTCAGCGCCGCACCGCCGAGCATCACCGGGACGTCGATCCCGCGCTCGTTCATCTCGTGCAGGTTCTGCTCCATGACGGCCACGCTCTTCACGAGCAGGCCGCTCATGCCGAGCGCATCCGCCTTCACGCGCTCCACCGCCTCCAGCATGGTGGAGAGCGGCTGCTTGATGCCGATGTTGTGGACCTCGAAGCCGTTGTTGGTGAGGATGATGTCCACCAGGTTCTTGCCGATGTCATGCACGTCGCCGCTCACCGTGGCCAGCACGATGCGCGCCTTCGCCTGCCCGGTGGCGCCCGCCTTCTCCATGTGCGGCTGCAGGATCGCCACGGCCTTCTTCATGACGCCCGCGCTCTGCAGGACGAACGGCAGCTGCATCTTGCCCTCGCCGAAGAGGTCGCCCACCACCTTCATGCCGGCCAGGAGATGCTCGTTGATGATCTCGAGCGGGCCGTACTTCTCGAGGCCTCGGTTGAGCGTGCCCTCGAGGTCCTTGTCCTCGCCGTCGATGATGTGCCGCTGCAGCGCCTCCTCCACGGGGAGGTCGGCGAGCGTCTTGCGCACCTCGGTGGTCTCGGCACCGTCCGGGAAGAGCCCGATGAAGTGGAGGAGCGGGTCGAACGTCTCCGGCATTCCCTCCGGGCGCTCGGCGCCGCGGCGATCGAAGACGAGCCACTTCGCCGCTTCCCACTGCTCGGCGGGAATGCGGTTCTCGGGCAGGATCTTGCTGGCATGGACGATGGCGGCGGTCAGCCCGCGCGCCCGCGCCTCGTGCAGGAAGACGCTGTTCAGCACCGCGCGCGCCGCGGGCTTCAGGCCGAAGCTGATGTTCGAGAGCCCGAGCAGGATCTGGCACTTCGGGAACGTCTCGGAGATGCGGCGGATGCCCTCGAGCGTCTCGAGGCCAAGGCGCCGGTCCTCGTCGTTGCCGGTGGCGATGGTGAAGGTGAGGGGGTCGAAGAAGAGGTCGTTCTCGTCCAGGCCCCACTTGCGCGTGAAGAGGTCATGGATGCGCGAGGCGATCTCGATCTTGCGGTCGGCGGTCTTCGCCATGCCGGCCTGCATGTCCTCGTCGATGGTCAGTGCCACGCACGCCGCGCCGTAGCGCTTCAGGAGCGGGCAGATCTCGTCGAGGCGCTTCTCGCCGTCCTCGAGGTTGATGCTGTTCACGATGCAGCGGCCGCCCGCGCGCTTGAGCGCGGCCTCGATCACGTCGGCCTGCGTGCTGTCCACCATGAGCGGCGCGTTGACGTGCTGCACGTAGCGGCTCGCCACCTCGGCCATGTCCTTGACGCCGTCGCGGCCCACGAAGTCGACGCACACGTCGAGCAGGTGGCTGCCGTCGCGCATCTCCTCCTTGGCCATGCTCACCAGGCCGTCCCAGTCGCTGGCATCGAGGAGCCGCTTGAACTTCTTGCTGCCGTTGGCGTTGGTGCGCTCGGCCACGATCAGGAAGCTGTTGTCCTGGCGGAACTCGGTGAACCCGTACAGGCTCGAGCAGCCGGGCGTGCGCACCGCGGCGCGGGTCACGGGCGAGCGCGTTCCCACCACCTCGCGCAGCGCGCGGATGTGCTCGGTGGTGGTGCCGCAGCAGCCGCCCACGATGCCGGCGCCGTAATCCTCCAGGTATCGCCGCATGGCGGCGCCGAAGGCGTCAGGACGCAGCGGATACTCGGTGCGGCCGTCCACCAGGATGGGCAGGCCCGCGTTGGGGATCACGCTGAACGCCCGGTCCCAGTGCTTGGAGAGGTAGGCGATGTGCTCGGCCATCTCGGTGGGGCCGGTGGCGCAGTTGAGGCCGAGGCTCGCGATCGGGAACGGACGCAGCGCGTTCACCACGGCCGCGATGTCGGAGCCGAGGAGCATGGTGCCCGTGGTCTCCATGGTGACGCTCGCAAGGACGGGGATGTCCTCGTGCGTCTTCCCTGCCGCGCCGATGGCGTCGAGGCACGCGTTCACCGCGCACTTCACCTGCAGGAGGTCCTGCGCCGTCTCCACGATCAGGCAGTCCGCGCCGCCGTCGATCAGGCCGCGCGCCTGCTCGCGGTAGGAGTCGAGCATGGATTCCCACGTGGCCTGCCCCAGCGTGATGAGCTTGGTGCCGGGGCCGATGGAGCCCGCCACGAAGCGCGGACGGTCACGCGTGCTGAACTTGTCCGCAGCGGCGCGTGCGCACCTGGCTGCGCTCACGTTGAGCTCGTAGACCCACTCCACCATCTCCTGGTCGAACTCGGCGGCCACCAGCTTGTTGGAACCGAACGAGTCGGTCTCCACCACGTCCGCACCCGCGGCCAGGAACCCCTCGTGGATCCGCTGGATCAGGTCCGGCCGGCTCTTCACCAGGATGTCGGTGCAGTTCTCGCGGCCGAGGTAATCCTCGGGGCGGCAATCCGCGCAGGAGTGGATGCTGGTGCCCATCGCGCCGTCAAAGACCACGACGCCACGATTCAACGCTGAGAGGAAGCCACTCTTCATGGGAATGACAAGACCTTACACCACCCGGGCCCCGCATTCAACCGTCCATCCGGATGAACGGATGGAGTAGGCAGGAAATTTGGGTTATAAGACACTTGCGCCGGTGTTCCCGCGCCCGTCAAACCATTGACGAAATGCGATTGCTGTCAACGGTGACTAGACTGCCCGCCGCATGCCCCGCCCCGCACGCCTGCAGATCAAGTCGCCCGCCGCATGGCGAGCGATCCTGTCGCCGGTGCGTCGCGAGATCGTCGAGGCGATGCAGGAGCTCGGCCCCTGTCCGATCGCCGACGTCGCCGCAGCGAGCGGTCGACCCGCGGATGCGCTCTACCGGCACGTGTCCATCCTGGTCAAGGCGGGCTTCCTGGTCGATGCCGGCACACGCAAGGGCAAGCGCAATCCGGAGCGCCTCTACGACGCCGCCGCCAACGACTTCCTTGCCCCGAACGTTCGGCGAGCGGGCGCTGCCGACGAACGCCAGATGATTGCCGCCACCGCCGAGGCACTTGCCAAGGCAACCGCACGATCGATGCGAGCCTCGGCAACGGCCGGACGCCTTGCATGCGACGCTGCATCGCGCAACTTCGCGGTGACCCACTACCTGACGTGGCTGACGACCAGTCGCTTCGAGGAGATCCGAAGCCTGCTGCTGCGGATCAACGAGATCATCGAAGCAGGCCGGCGCGAACAGGTCGGCGAGCTCTACGAGTCGCTCGCCATCCTGACGCCCGTGACGCGCACGCGCGGCACGCATGCTCGCCCCACGCCGAAGACAGCAACGGTCGCGCGCACCACCAAGAAGAACTCCGCCCCACGCAGGGCCCGAAAGAAGAACGCTCCATGAACCGACCAACCGCCGCCTTCGCCGCCACGTGCGCCATCTCGCTGCTTCTGGCGGCATCGCCGTCCGGACAGGCGCCGGCCGTGCCTGCAACCCCGGCCGCAACGGATGCCAACCAGGATGCGCTCCGTGCGCGCAACGCCGCCACCTTCGACGCCGTGTGGACCACCGTGCGGGACACGCACTGGGACCCGACACTCGGCGGCGTCGACTGGCCGGCGGTGCGTGCGGAACTGCTGCCCCGCGCGGAAGCCGCCGCGGACGATGCCGCGCTGCGCGTGATCCTGATGGATGCGCTCGGTCGCCTGAAGCAGAGCCACTTCACGATCATCCCCGGCGAACTTTCCGCAGCCACCGAGGATGAACCGGCAAACACGCCGACCGCCGCGAACACCGCGAGCGACACGTCGGCATCCACACCATCGACCGACGCACCGCGCGCCGACGACAACACGCCCGATCATCCCGCCACCACCCCCGCGCCCCGCCCCACGCGCGTGGCACGCGAGGGCCACTGCGGTGCCACCCTCTCGTTCATGGCACGCGCCGGCGCCGACAACCGCTGGGACGCCGTCGTCACGGCCGTCGAGCCTGGCTCACCCGCGGAGAAGGTCGGCATCTCGCCCGGCATGCGCGTATCCGCCATCGACGGAAGGCCACTCGGCGAACGCCTCCCCTCGGGCGACGGCCTCGAGCGCTACGAACGCGCGCAGGTGGCCTACGCGCTCACCACCGCGGACCCCGGCACCACGCGCACGTGGCGCATCGAACCCATCGGCGCCGAGGCGAGCGATGTGCAGGTGACCTACGCCGCGGACGAACGCCCGCACAGCAAGTTCGGCTCGCTGCCTTCGCTCCCGACCGAGCTCACCTGGCGCCACCTCGACCAGACCGAGCGCGAGCGCTGGGGCGCGGGCAACCACGAGATCGGCCTCGTCCGCTTCAACATCTGGCTGATTCCCGTGGCACGCCCGTTCGACCAGGCGATGGACACGCTGCGCACCGCCGACGGCATCGTCATCGACCTTCGCGGCAACCCGGGCGGCATCGGCGCCATGGCCATGGGCATCGCCGGCCACTTCACGCCCGAGATCAGCGACCTCGGCGAGATGCGCACGCGCGACACCACGCTCCACTTCAACACCAACCCGCGCCGCGTCAGCACCACCGGCGTGGCGGTGCAGCCCTACAACGGCCCCGTGGCCATCCTGGTGGACGACGCCACCGCAAGCACCAGCGAGATCTTCGCCGGCGGCATGCAGTACCTCGGCCGCGCCAAAGTGTTCGGCGAGCGCACCGCGGGCGCCGCGCTTCCGGCCATCATGCTCCCCTTGCCCAACGGCGACGTCTTCCTGCACGCCGTGGCCGACTACCGCCTGCCCAACGGCAACGCGCTCGAGGCCTCCGGCGTGAAGCCCGACAACGCGCGCCCGTACACCCGCGCCGACTACGCGCGCGAGGGCGACCCCGCCCTTGCCGAGGCCGTGCGCTGGATCGCCGCGCAGCCCACGGCGGCCCGCTGAACACCGACGAACACCTACCATCACCTTCCACCGGAGAACCCAACCATGATCACCCGCACCATCCGATCGTTCCTCCCCGTCGCAGCCCTCGCCTTCACCACGCTCGCCTTCGCGCAGGCCACGCCCGCCGCGAAGCCTGCGGCCGCGCCGGCCACCACCACCGCGAAGCCCGCGGTGGCAGCCCCCGCCAAGGACGCCGGTGACACCGCGGCCCCCGCCGTCGCCGTGCCCGGTCCCGCGAAGGCCGAGCCGCTGATGGCGCCCAAGTTCAAGGAAGTGAAGTTCGAGGGCACCAAGCCCACCGCCAAGGAGATCCTCGAGAAGCACGTCAACGCCACCGGCGGCACGAAGGCCTGGGAAGCCAAGAAGAGCATGACCTCCAAGGGCGGGCTCGAGGTCCCCTCGGTCGGCCTCAAGGGCTCGATGCAGATGCAGGCCATGATGCCCGACCGCGTGACCGTCACCATGGACCTCCCCGGCATGGGCCAGACCCGCACCGGCTTCGACGGCACCACCGGCTGGACCATCGACCCGATGCGCGGCCCGGCGCTGATGGAACCCAAGGAGCTTGCCAACCTGAAGCGCGACGCCAACTTCCGCCGCGACCTTGAGCTGGCCGCCAAGCCCGACGTGGCCACCGTGGCCGGACTGGTGGAGTTCGAGGGCCGCCCCTGCTGGCAGCTCACCATCGCGATGCCCGGCAACGACCCCGCCGACAACTTCTACGACAAGGAGAGCGGCACCATGTCCGGCATGTCGATGATGGCCGCCACGCCGATGGGCCAGATCCCCGTCATCATCGTCATGACCGACTACAAGGACTTCGGCGACGTCAAGGTGCCCACCAAGACCACCACCAAGGTGATGGGCCAGACGCAGCTCATGACCGTGGACACGGTGAGCTGGGATCCGGTCGATGCGAAGGCGTTCGACCTTCCCGCGGAGATCGCCGCGCTGAAGCAGGCGCCTGCAGCGCCCGCCGCACCCGTTGCGCCGGTCAAGGCCATCCCCGTGCCGCCCGCCGCCCCGGCAGCGCCCGCCACCAAGTGACACGCCAACGGATCAGCCCATGACCACCGCCGCCGTCCGCCTCACTTCCGTCCGCAAGCGCTTCGGCAGCACCGAGGCCGTGCGCGGCATGGACCTCGTGGTGCCGGAAGGCTCGCTCACGGGCTTCATCGGCCCCAACGGCGCGGGCAAGAGCACCACCATCCGGATGATCATGTCGATCATCCACCCCGACGAAGGCTCGGTGGAGGTGCTTGGCTCCGACGCCATCGCCGCCAAGGACCGCATCGGCTACCTGCCCGAGGAACGCGGCCTGTACCGGCGCATGCGCGTCACCGAGTTCCTGAAGTACATGGCCACGCTGAAGGGCGTGCCCTCGGCGGGTCTCGGTGCGCGCGTGCACGCATGGCTCGAGCGCGTGCAGCTGACGGAAGCGGCCAAGAAGCGCTGCCAGGAACTCTCCAAGGGCCAGCAGCAGAAGATCCAGTTCATCGCGAGCGTGATCCACGACCCGGACCTCATCATCCTGGACGAGCCCTTCAGCGGGCTCGACCCGGTGAACGCGCGGCTCCTCAACCGGCTCATCCGCGACCTCCACGCGCAGGGCCGCACCATCATCTTCAGCACGCACGTGATGCACCAGGCGGAGCAGCTCTGCGACCGCATCATCCTCATCAACCGCGGCGAGAAGATCCTGGATGCGTCCATGCCGGAGATCCACAGGCGCTTCGATCCGCGCACGGTGCTGGTGGAACCCAGCTCGCACGACCCCGCGGAGGCGGCGCGGCTGGCCGGCCTGCCCGGCGTGCAACGCGCGCAATGGATCGCCGACCGCCACATGGCCGAGCTGAGCGTGGCCCGCGAGGCCGATCCGCAGGTGGTGATGCGTGCCGCCATCGGCATGATTCCGGTGCGCACGGTGGAACTCAGGAAGACCACGCTCGACGACGTGTTCGTGGAGCTTGTCGGCGAGGCAATGCCCGCCAGCGAGGAGTCGGGCAATGGCTGAGCGACGCGACGACGGCGCAATGCGCAAGATCTGGGCCGTGGCGTTCCGCGAGCTGCGGCACACGGTGCTCACCAAGGGCTTCATCTTCGGCGCGCTGGTGATGCCGGTCATCATGTTCGGCGCCATCGCCGCCATCGGCATGCTGGTGGGCATGCAGATGGCCCCGGTCTCGGGCAAGGTGGCGATCGTCGACCAGAGCGGACGCGTGGCGGAGTTCGCACGCGCGGAACTGACCCCGGAGCAGGTGGCGAAGGACATGGAGGAGAGGCTCAGCCGCAACTCCGAGTTCAAGTCCCTGGGAACGGCATCGGGGGCCCAGGCCTCGACCGTGCTGCCTGCGTTCGACGTGGCCGTCGATTCCGTGCCCGATGCCTCCCGCATCGACGAGCTGCGCGCCAAGGTCCAGTCGGAGGAACTGCTGGCGCTGGTCATCGTGCCGCCCGAGGCGCTCAAGGCCGATCCCAGCGATGCCGAGGGCAACCCCGCCGCGGTCACGCTGATCGTCCCCACGAAGAGCGCGCCACGGACCACTGCCGCCATGGAACGGGCCCTGGCACGCGCCATCGTCAAGGCCCGCGTCACGATCGCCGGCAGCGACTACCGGTCGATCAACTCGCTGATGGAGACGCCGCCGACGAACGTGCGCCGCATCTCCGCGGAAGGCGTCGAATCGGACGAAAGCCGGATCACCAAGATGCTCCTGCCGATGGGCTTCATGATGCTCATCTGGATCACCACGTTCACCAGCGGGCAGTACCTCCTCACCACCACCATCGAGGAGAAGGCCAGCAAGGTGATGGAGGTGCTCCTGAGCGCGGTGAGCCCCATGCAGCTCCTGTGCGGGAAGATCCTGGGCTACGCGATGGTCTCGATGCTGATGCTCGGGATCTACGGCGCGCTCGGCACCACGGCGCTCGCCGCCGCGGCGATGGGCGACCTGGTCTCGCCCGGGATGGTCGCGCTGCTGGTCGTCTACTTCGTGATGTCGTACGCCTTCGTCTCCACCATGATGGCGAGCGTGGGCAGCGCCGTGAACGACCTGCGCGAGGCGCAGAGCCTGGTGACGCCGGTGATGCTGATCCTCACCATCCCGCTCATGCTGTGGCTTCCCATCAGCGAGCAGCCCAACGGCATGCTGGCCACCGTGGCCAGCTTCATCCCGCCGGCGATCCCGTTCGTCATGGTCCTGCGCGTCACCGCCAGCAGCGAGCCGATCGCGGCGTGGCAGGTGGCCGTGAGCATCGTCTGGGGCTTCGCCTGGGTGGCGATCTTCCTGTGGGCCGGCGCCAAGATCTTCCGCGTGGGCGTCCTGATGCAGGGCAAGCCGCCCACGCCGCGCGAACTGCTCAAGTGGATCCGGATGGCCTGAGCGCCCGGCCCTGCACGCGCTAGGCCAGGAGCAGCGATTCGCCCGCGATCCCGGGCCCGAAGGCCAGTGCCACCCACGGCCGCGGGATGCCGCGCTCGAGCATCACACGCATGATGAAGAGGAGCGTTGCGCTCGACATGTTGCCGAAGTCGCGGAGGATGGCGCGGCTCGATTCTCCATGGCGGGGTTCGAGCGCCAGCGACTCGAGCACCGCGTCGATCACGCGCGGGCCTCCGGGATGGATCGCCCATCCGCCCACTGCCGCGGGATCGATGCCGGCCTCCGCCAGGATCTCACGGACCCACGGGCCCACGGCGCTGCGAAGCAGGTCCGGCACGGCAGCGCCGAGCGTCATCTCGAACCCGTGGTCGCCGACTTCCCAGGCCATCTCTGCCACAGACCCTTCCATGAGCACGCTGTCGGAGCGGACGAATCGCAGCGCATCGCCGGGGCCGTCCGCCGCCACCACCGCGGCGGCCACGCCGTCGGCGAAGAGCGTGTTGGCGATCAGCCGGTCGAGGCGTGCGCCGTAGTGCAGGTGCGCGGAGCTGATCTCCGCGCAGACCACGAGCACTCGCGCAGCGGGATCCGCGCGCACGAAGGCGGCGGCCACCGAGAGCGCATTGACCGCGGCGTGGCAGCCCATGAAGCCCACGTGCGTCCGTCGGCATGAGCGCGGCAGGGACAGTTCTTCCATGAGCCAATGGTCGATTCCCGGCGCCACGAAGCCCGTGCACGACGCGGTCACCACGTGGGTGATGCTCGCAGCCGCGACGCCTGCCGTTTCCAGCGCCTCGCGCCCGGCACGCACGGCGAGCGGACGCGCCGCGGCGGCCCAGAGACGCATGCGTTCCGCGGTGCCGGGGCCGCCGGCCTGCGGGTCCTTGGAATAGAAGGCCGATCCATCGGGAGCATCGGCGCCGGCGCACCACCGCGCGTCGATCCCGCTGCGCTCGGCGAGGCGCGCCGTGACCCCCGGCGCCACGGACGCGGGCGCGATGCGCTGCGCGATGGACATCCAGTCCTCGCGGCTCAGGCGACGGTCGGGCGCGGTGCACGCGATGGAGAGGATGGCCGGATTCAACGAAGCTCTCCGAGGGGAACGGTTCGCGGCGCGCCGAATGCGCTTGCCACGCGTGCAGAGGCAGCGGGCAGCGCCTGGATCACGCGCACGCACGCCTTCACGGCGAGCGGACTGCGCAGGAGCCGGGCCGTGAGCAGGCAGCGGAGCCGGGCACCGCGCACGATGCTGCGGCAGATCGGGTCCCACTCGCCTTCGACGGCTGCACCCGAAAGGACGCGCACCGCGTGGTCGCCCGCGGCGCATCCGGTGCCGAGTGCCCAGCCCATGCCCTCGCCCGTGAACGGTTCCGCGTAGCCGGCGGCGTCGCCCGCCACCAGGATGCCCGGCGCAGAGAGCCGACGGCGCGAGCGCGTGAGGGTCGGCGTGCCCTGCCACGCGGCATCCATCACGGCTCGCTCGTCGGCCACCGCGATGCCGAGCATGGCGCGCATGGGTTCAGCCACACCGCGCGCCGCGCGGAGGTATGCCGGCCGTACCGCGGCCGCGACGTCCACGCGCCCGTCCGGGAGCCGGACCATGCCGACGTATCCCTCACGGCCCACGCGCATGCGAACCTGCCCCGGTGCCACGCGCACCGCACCGGCAGGGACGATGGCACCGACGCCGATCAGGCTGCGCTCGGAGGATGTCCATGCGAAATCGCCGTGCCGCGCCAGCGAACTCCCGTGCAGACCATCGGCTGCAACGACGATGCGCGCCCGCACGTGACGCACGGCGCCGCCGTGGCGGAGCTCGACCAGCCCAGCACCATGTACCGAGGCCGACACCGGGCACGCAACCAGCGCACCCGCCGCGGACGCCGCGGCAAGAAGCCGCACATCGAGCGCCCCGCGCGCGATCGCCACCGAACCCGGGCGCCGGACCACCGCCGCGCCGTGCTCGGCCTCGAGGAGCACGTCCTCCAGGGGACTCGCATCGGACAGCAGCCCCGCAAGACCGCACCGTGCAAGCACCGCGATCCCGGCCGGGGCCAGGCAGCAGCCGCACACCTTCTCGCGCGGATGCGCCGTGCGGTCGAACACCACCGTGCGGAAGCCCGCGGACGCGAGGCGCAGCGCGGCCATGCCGCCTGCAAGGCCGCCGCCGATCACCACGGCATCGACCTCTGTCGGGATCGAATCGAAGGGAACGAGGGGCAGCGAGCTCATCGTGCACTGCCCTTTCCATCGCGGTTCCACCAGAGCCGCCAGCGCTCGGGCCACGCGCGCGTGATCGCGCAACCGTCCATCCCCGCGTCGCGGGCGAGCGATTCGACTTCCGCCCGCGCATGCGCCGCCCGCACGCTCGCGGCGGCATCGAAATGCACCACGGGCGAACGTGAAAGGACGCGTGCCCCGAGCGTTGCAAGCCCAAGCCCGAGCCACGTGCGATCGAGGTCCGCGACACCGACGGCCACGCCGGCTGCGTCGCGCATGGAGCGCAGGATGCGCACGGCATCGTGCGGGTCGAAGTGATGGAGGAACAGGCTGCTGATGACCACGTCGCAGCCCCGCGGGAGCGGAGCGGCAAGGACGTCGACGCATGCCGTGCGCACGTTCATCCCCGAACCCGCCGCGCGCTCCTCGGCACGTGCCAGTGCATGCGGGCTGCGGTCGCACAGCGTCCATTCGATGCGGATGCCGGCCGACCGTGCGCGGGCATCGAGCGCGGCCGGAACGTCGCCCGACCCGGTGGCCACGTCCATGACGCGGAGCACGCGACCGTTC
>Ga0209400_1000968_pt1 | contig 24278 bp, 16 predicted proteins | sample M_130807_EF_Meta_FD_187313 | JGI IMG/M metagenome (GOLD analysis project Ga0209400, IMG submission 187313) | Freshwater microbial communities from Lake Montjoie, Canada to study carbon cycling - M_130807_EF_MetaG (SPAdes) (version 2) | ecosystem: Environmental > Aquatic > Freshwater > Lake... | reverse complement strand
TGGCGATTTTGTCCGATCATTTCAAAAGGATCCCATGCTGGGGCCGCGTAAGGTCGCCGATTTCATGACAGCGAAACCGGTGACAGTGCTGGCTTCTTCGCTTGCGGTCCACGCGGTCAATACCATCGGCTCGCACCGGGTCGATGACGTGGTGGTGCTCGACGAAGCAAATCGTCCGGTGGGACTGGTCGACACCCAGGATCTTGCGAGACTGCGGATCATGTGATGGAACGGGGAAATCCGAACATGTCCTCGTCGCACGATTCCCCAAAAAACAGCATCCGGGCCAGGTTGCGTTGTGGATTATCGATTTTGCTTTGCGCCGCCGTCACCGGTTCGGCGAGCGCTCTGTTTCTTTTTTCGCTGGATTTGGTCACCAGTTGGCGTGTCGCCCACCCGCAGATGTTGTTCGCACTGCCGCTGGCAGGAGTGTTGATCGCCTGGATCTATCAAAAATGGGGTGCCAACGCCAATCGCGGCAGTCATTTGTTGTTCGAGGAAGTTCATGATTGTCGTGATCGGATTCCCTTGCGCATGGCACCGATGGTTCTTGTCGCTACGCTGGTTACGCATCTGTTTGGCGGTTCGGCCGGACGCGAGGGAACCGCGGTGCAGGTGGGAGGTAGTCTCGCCGCCGGCGTGTCCCGTCGTTTTGCCCTGGATCAAGATCAGCAGAAAATCCTGCTGCTCTGCGGCATCGCCGCCGGTTTTGGCGCGGTTTTCGGCACGCCCTGGGCTGGTGCTGTCTTTGCCATGGAGGCACCGGCTCGGCTTCGCTGGAAGCCCACTTTGCTGCTACTGCTGTTAGGTGCCTCTTTCGTCGGCCACTTTTCCTGCCTTGCCTGGGGCATTGTCCACACCGATTACCGGAGTTGCGGTTTGAGTTTTGATGGTTTTCATGTGCTGTCTCTGCCGTTGCTTGGTCGCGCGATGTTGGCTGCCCTTGCGTTCGGCTTGGCAGGACGTTTGTATGTTAGCCTCGCGCATGCCAGCGCTGGCTTTTGGGAAAAATCATCCATCAATCCAAAACTTCGTGCCTTTCTCGGTGGAGTGTGTGTCATCCTGCTGGTGCAGGTGAGTGGCTCGACCGATTACCTTGGCCTCGGGGTGGCGTCCCATCGCGAAGGCGGGGTTTGCATTCTCTCCAGCTTCCAGCCCGGCGGCGCTGCGACATGGAGCTGGCTGTGGAAGATGGCCTTCACCGTGGTCACGCTGACCAGCGGTTTCAAGGGCGGTGAAGTGACGCCATTGTTTTTCATCGGAGCCACGCTGGGAAATGTTCTGGCCACCGCGACGGGCCAACCTGTCGAACTTTACGCGGGTCTCGGGCTGATCGCCGTTTTTGCCGCCGCATCAAAAACACCGCTTGCCTGCACTCTGCTCGGTTGGGAAATTTTCGGTTCGCACAATCTGGCACTGTTCGCGCTTGGCTGTTTCCTTGCGGTTCTTTGCAGCGGCAGGAAGGGGATTTGCGCTGTCGCTGAACACGACGAAGCCGTGCGTTCCTGATGTCAGCCGAATCAATTCCGGCACCGCAAGCAATCGCTGGGGCAGGGATTTTTTTCCGGCCGTGCCGGTGGGGGCGGCAAGCTAACAAAAAAACACATTGACTTCAAGCTCCCTTCCGCAATCAAAGGCTGTGAGTCAGTGGAGCAAAGCACCTTGCCACCACCGGATCGGCAAAAGCTGCGATCCTTTCCATTTGTGACCGCGGATCCGGGAAAAGTAACTGGTGTTTTCGATTGTGAAGCTGCGCGCATGCTGCCATATTGCTCCGGTGGAACATGATACAGAACATACGAATGAATCGGGATGGAAGTGGCTGTTGATTTCGGCTTTGTTCTGCGGTTTGGCGCTGGTTGTGGCGATCATTCTTGATCGACAGCCGGGCATGGCACACGTGGCATTGGTATTTTACATACTGGCCTACATTGCCGGCGGTTGGGATGCGCTGATCGACACGTTCGCCACCATCCGCAAAGGGCAGTTGGAAATTCATTTCCTGATGTTGTTCGTGGCGGTGGGAGCCGCCGTGATCGGCGCCTGGTGGGAGGGTGCCACGCTGCTCTTTTTGTTTTCCTTGAGTGGTGCATTGGAAGCCATGGCGATGGCGAGAACCGAACGCGAAATCCGCTCGCTGTTTCGCGACTCGCCGAAGGTGGCGACACTGGTGGACGCATCGGGTGCGGTGAGCGAGGTTGAGGTGAATCTGCTGCTACCCGGCCAAGTCGTGCGGGTGCTTCCGGGTTCGCAGTATCCGGTTGATGCCCGCATCATCAGCGGCCAGACCGCGGCCGATGAATCGATGCTGACTGGAGAATCGGTCCCTCTCGACAAATCCCCCGGCGACTCGGTCTTTGGAGGAACTTTGAACACCTGGGGCGCGGTGGATGCCGAGGTATTGCGACTGCCAACGGAGAGCGCGCATGTCAAGATCATCCGCTTGATCCGTGAGGCACAGGCGAGCAAGGCACCATCGCAGAAATTCACGGATCGCTTCGGCACTCCCTATACCTTCGGAATTCTCGCCCTCAGCGCGTTGGCATTTTGCTGGTGGTTTTTTGTCGCGGGTCTGCCTGCCTGGGGTTTCACGCCCGGGCATCCATCGGCCTTGTATCGGGCCATGACTTTGTTGGTCGTTTGTTCGCCCTGTGCCCTGGTGATTTCGATTCCCAGTGCGATTCTGGCGGGCATCGCTGCGGCAGCCAAGAGGGGAATCCTCTTTCGCGGGGGAATTGCCTTGGAAAATCTTGCGACCATCAACCGGCTTGCTGTCGACAAAACCGGAACCCTGACCAAGGGCGAGTTCGAGATCTCCGCGATCGAGAGTCATCCAGAGGGACGCAATGATGAGTTGTTGGAGATGGCCGCGTCCCTTTCGCAGCAATCGACCCACCCCTTGTCGCGAGCGATCGCCGCCGCATGGTTGAAAAAGAGCGGACATTCCGCGGATCGACCCGTCGAATATGAGTCGATTTCCGGAAAGGGAGTGAAAGGGATGGTTCGGGGTGTGCAGGTGGTGCAGGGCCGGCGGTCGCTGTTTTCTCCGCAATCCTGGGTTGTGCAGTTGCCTCCGCCATCGCCGGGATTGACCGAAGTTTTGCTTGAATCGGCATCGCTATCGGGGCGGATATTGTTGCGCGACGCGCCGCGATTGGAGAGCAAGCCCTTGATTCGTGCATTGCAGGTCATGGGGATCAAGGTAGCAATGCTCACCGGGGATCGCCCCGAATCGGCGGCTTTGCTGGCAGGGGAGCTCGGTCTTGACGACACCCGCTCCGGCATGTCGCCCGAGGACAAGGTCGAAGCGATCCGCGGATGGCGCAATGCCGGAGAGGTTGTGGCGATGGTTGGCGATGGGGTGAACGACGCGCCCTCGCTGGCGGTGGTCGACGTTTCCATCGGCATGGGATTGCGCGGATCTGATGCGGTGTTGGAACAGGCCGACGTGATCCTTTTGAAAGATCAATTGGAGAAGGTGCTGACGGCTTATTTTTTGAGCCGGAAATGCCGCCGCATCATCCGTCAAAACCTGGTGATCTCCCTCGGTGTTGTGCTGATTCTTGGTTTTGGCTCGCTGGGATTTTCAATTCCCTTGCCTGTCGGCGTGTTGGGTCACGAGGGATCGACGGTGATCGTTGTATTGAACTCCCTGCGTCTGCTGTTGGTGAAGGAGCCACGGAAATAACCGCGGACAGGCATCACTTGAATCCAGCCAGCTTGTTGTTCATGGCGATGGAGATCCGCAGCAAGCGCATGACCTCGACCATGGTGCGTTGTTCCGAAGCGACTTTCGCACAGAGCGGATTGCGCTTGGTGTAGCGGCTCAGATAGCGGCCCACCTCGGATTGCAGATGGTGGATTTGCGTTTCGATGGTGCCGATTTCGGAACGGATGAGCGAGAGGTCGCGATTGATCACGCCCATTTGCTGGAACACCACGCTGGCTCGATCCCGCTTTTTCTGCTTGAATTCAACAAGTTTGCTATCGATCACGTCGATCAATCTATCGCCCTCTTCGATTTCCTTGGCCATCTCCTGCCGGCGGATTTTCAGAGAGCGGAATTCACTCTTCAGGTTTTCGATGGCAACTTCCACTTTGGCAATTTCCTCAGGCGGTTGGCCGTCACTCTTCAGCACTTCAATTTTTGTCAGCATGCCCTCGTGGGCGCGGCGGATTTCCTTGGCACGCAGGATCAGGCTGTCGCGCTCGTAGGCCAATTCCTCGAGGTAGAGGAGGAAATTGCTCCGTTTGGTTTCGCATTCGCGTTGTTCCTGCGATACTTCGTTGAGGATGGTCGAGCGCTGCACCATCAATGATTCCACAGCAGCATTCAGTTCATCAATTTTGGCGCGCGTTTGTTTCTGCTCCACGGTCAATTTGCGCAGGTTCCAATATTCCACTGACAAGTCCTCGATGGGTTCGATTTTTTCCCAAAGATGCAGCCCCAGTTGGAACTCCGCCTCGCGTAACAAGCCCATTTCGGTGGAGGCGTCGGCCAGACGTTTGTTGCGGCGTTGAAAACCGAACGAGCGGGCAATGGAAGCGATGTAGTAGGATGTAGGAGTCATGGGACAAAAATAAAAATAATCAGGATGTCATCGATGCCTTCAAATTAGCGAGTACCGTGATGTCGTCAAGTGTCGTAATGTTGCCAGAAATGTCACCTGTGGAAACGAGTTCCTTGAGCAGCCGACGCATGATTTTGCCGGAACGCGTCTTTGGCAGGGCAGGAGCGAAATACACGGCATCGGGCTTGGCGATGGCACCGATCGATTTGCCCACGTGGTCGCGCAGTTCCTTGCGCAATGCTTCCGAGGGCGAGTGGGATTCTTTCAGTGTGACAAAAGCGACCACGCCCTGGCCTTTGATTTCATCGGGCCTGCCGACCACCGCGGACTCTGCGACCGCCGGATGGGAAACGAGGGAACTCTCGACTTCCGCCGTGCCCAGTCGGTGGCCGGAGACGTTGAGCACATCGTCGATGCGGCCCACGATCCAAAAATTCCCCGCCTTGTCGCGGCGCGCTCCGTCCCCGGCGGTGTAGATGCCCTCGTAGTCGGACCAATAGGTTTTTTTGTAGCGCGCCTTGTCGCCGTAGATCGTCCGCGTCATCGCCGGCCATGGTTTGCGGATCACCAGTTTGCCGCCCTCGTTGGCCTTGCACTCGCGGCCCGTTTCATCGAGGATCGCGGCATCAACACCGAAAAACGGCAACGTCGCGGTTCCTGGTTTCAGCGGCGTGCAGCCGGGCAGGGGGGTGATCATGATCGAACCGGTTTCCGTCTGCCACCAGGTGTCGACAATCGGGCAGCGACCGCCGCCGATTTTCTGGTGATACCACATCCATGCCTCGGGGTTGATCGGCTCGCCGACCGAACCAAGAAGTCGCAGCGACGAAAGATCGTAGTTGGCGGGGAAATGATCCCCCGCTTTGATGAAAGCGCGAATCGCGGTGGGCGCGGTATAGAAAATCGACACTCCGTTTTCCTCGATGATTTTCCAGAAACGTCCGAAGTCGGGCTGGTTCGGCGCGCCCTCATACATCACTTGGGTGGCACCGTTGGCGAGTGGTCCGTAAACGATGTAGGAATGCCCGGTGATCCAGCCGACATCGGCGGTGCACCAGTAAACATCCTCCTCGCGGATGTCGAAGACGTACTTGAACGACGTGTAGGTGCCGGTCAGGTAACCGCCGCTGGTGTGGAGAATGCCCTTGGGTTTTCCCGTCGATCCCGAGGTGTAGAGGATGAACAGCGGATGCTCGGAATCAAAGTACTTCGCTTTGTGTGTCGAGGATACCTTTGCGGTTTCCTCATGCCACCAGACATCGCGGCCCGGGGCCATGGTGACCGGATTGCCGCAGCGCTGATAGACGATCACCTTGCGGATGTGCGTGAATTTCTCCAGCGCGGAATCGACATTTTCCTTCAACGGAATGATCTTGCCGCGACGCCAGCCACCATCGGCAGTGATGATTGTGGTCGCGCCGGAATCCTCGAGGCGATCGACAATCGAATCCGCCGAAAAGCCTCCGAAGACCACCGAGTGAACCGCGCCGATGCGCGCGCAAGCCAGCATCGCGATGGCGGCCTCGGGGATCATGGGCATGTAGATCAAAACGCGGTCGCCGGACTTGATTCCATTGCTCACCAGCACGTTGGCGAAGCGGCAGACATCGCGGCGGAGCTGAGCGTAAGTGATCACGCGCTTGTCACCTGGTTCGCCCTCGAAAATGATTGCCGCTTTGTTGGCCCGTTCGCCGCAGGCGTGACGATCGACGCAGTTCTCGGCGACGTTGAGCTTCCCGCCGACGAACCACTTGGCGAAGGGTGCTTTCCATTCCAGCACCTTGCTCCAGGGTTTGTGCCACAACAGTTCCTTGGCTTCGCGGGCCCAGAACACGCCGGGTTTGTCCATCGATTCCTTATACAGCCTTTTGTACTGGGCGAGTGAAGAAATGCGGGCTTTGCGGGAGAATTCCTCGGCAGGTAAAAAAACGCGGTCTTCGATCTGATGGCTTTCGATATTTTTGCTCATGGGTTCTGCGAAATGGAATGGTGCGCGCAGACTAGACCGGGGAATGCATGCAGGTAAATGGCAAAATGGGATTTCTCTTGGAACTTTTTTCCGGTGATGTATGAATCTCCGCAGCCGATGGCCGCCACGCAACAGAAAACCCCCGGAACCGTCGGGACGACCAGCCTGCTGATCGGTTCCATGTCGCTGGGGCTCGCCGTGGGCCTCGGTGTGCTGGGATTTTGGGATCATGCGAATGAGCTGCTGACGTCCTGGATGACTCAACTGGGAGGTGAAGCACGGAAAGTGCCAACACAATGGATTTTGGTGATGGCGGCGCTCATGGCATATCTTCCTCCCTTCGCCATGTTGTTGTCGCCGGGGCTGTGGCGCCGTCTTGTGCTTTGGATCAGCGCGATGATTCTTGCGATCGCATGGATTCCCGTGCTGGCCTTGGCCGCCTGGCAAATGCCGCCGTGTTTGCCTTTGGTGGCGGGATTTTGGAGCGGCCTCTGTGCGCTGGTTTACGCGTCGCGCCACACACTGCCCTGCGAGGTCGTGATCAAGGATGTGCCGTTGAAAAAAATTGTCATCAGAGATGCATCGATCACAGCTCCCGTGGGCAAGGCGGAAACGGAATCATAATATGGCGAAACTGGAGTATCCCGAGGCGGTGCGCGAATTGATGGCGGAACTCAAGCGTCTGCCGGGAGTGGGGCCACGCAGTGCGGAACGCATGGCCGTGTGGCTTTTGCAAAACAAACGGGCCGAACCGCTGGCCCTCGCCCGTGCACTGGAGCGCGCCGAGCGCGAGGTGTTGCTCTGCCCTCGCTGCGGGTTTTTCGCCACTGAGGAATGCTGTCCGGTGTGCGACGACACCAAACGCGATGACACAATTCTCTGCGTGGTGGAGCAGGCGACGGATGTCCTGCCCATCGAACGTTCGGGATCTTTCCAGGGGCTGTATCACTGCCTCGGCGGCAAGCTCTCGCCGCTGGACCATGTCTCGCCCGATGACCTGCGCATTGGCGCACTCTTGCGGCGCGTGCGCAAGGACATGGAGGTGATTCTCGCGCTCGGCTCCGATGTCGAGGGCGAGGCCACCGCTTGTTATCTGGCGGAGGAATTGCGACGCCATGACTGCAAGATCACCCGCATCGCCCAGGGACTGCCGGCCGGCGGGGGGCTTGAACACGCCGACGAATTGACCCTGCTGCGCGCCATCCAGGGCAGGCGCGAAATCTCCCATTGACCATCGTTATGAAATCGAACCGCAATCCCGAAGACCCATCCAGCAACCGCAAGGGCGGGTTGCCGTTTTGGGAGAAAATGCAGTCGAAAAAAAAGGCTGTCCCCGCCGCCAAAAAAAAGAATTTTGACGAAAAAAAACCGCCTGCATCGGCAGTCAGGAAATCCATGGCCGCAGGTGAAAAAGGCTGGGACCAGGTGGCGCAGTGGTATGATCAGTTGGTCGGGGATCACGGTTCGGACTATCACAAGAATCTGATCATGCCCGCCGTGCTGGCCCGGCTCCCGCAGCTCAAGGGTGCGCGCGTGATCGACATCTGCTGCGGCCAGGGCTTTGCAGGCAAACTGCTCAGGCAGGCCGGCGCGACGCTGGTCAACGGTGTCGATGCCAGTCCGCGGTTGATCGATGCCGCACGCAAGCGCGCGGGGGCGGACAACGGTCTCAGTTATGAAGTCGCCGATGCCTGCGTTCCGGGTGCCTGGGCGAATGGCTCTTATGACATCGCTTTGAACATCATGGCCGTTCACGACGTGCCGGATCTGCCGGGACTTTGCAAAAACATCGCCCGCTCACTGCAAAAGCATGGTCGGGCGATTCTGGTTTTCATGCATCCCTGTTTTCGCATTCCCAAACAGTCGCACTGGGGCTGGGATGCCGACAAAAAAGTGCAGTTCCGCCGCATCGACCGCTACTGTTCCGCGGTGGAAATTCCCATCACCACCCATCCGGGCCGCGCATCGGGAGAATCGACGGTTTTTTATCATCGTCCGCTCTCCGCTTATGTTGCTGCCTTGAGCGATGCGGGGCTGGCAGTGACGGGATGCGACGAATTGTGCAGTCATCGTCGTTCGCAGGAGGGACCGCGCAGCAAGGCCGAACATTTCGCCGCGGCGGAATTTCCGCTGTTCTTGTTGTTAGAGGCTTGTGTTGTCGGCAAGGTGGGCGATGCAGTGCTGTGACCAGGTTTCCAGTTGTTCGAACAAAGGACCGCGCAACTCCGCAAGCGACGTGAATCCGAGATCCGTTAGAGCATCTTCGCGCGACTGCACGTCGGCGTTTTCCAGGTCGACCAGATGCACGATGCCGAGGTGGACTTGTCCGACCGGATTGCTGTCGTCGTTCAGCAAGGCGATGATCCGGCTGGTGCGCGGACCGGAGAGAAGCAATTCCTCATCGAGTTCGCGCGCCACGGCGGCGAAGTAGGCTTCCGGACCGGTGCGGCCATCGCCGGTGTCAATCGGGTTGATGTGGCCGCCGACACCGACCGAGATTTTCGCATGCAGCCGGCTTTCCCCGCCCGCCTTGCCGCGGGTGTAATGGAGGATTTTGTCGCCACAGCGGAAAACGCAATAAGGGATCAACTGCTTGTGACCCGGATCCTCCTCAGCGGTGCCGCGATCCATGAAAAAATGATTTTCCGGTTCGAGCAGTCGGGCGATGGCCGGGTCGATGTCACCGGTGAGGATGCCGTGAAACTCTCCGATTTCATCGAAAAGCGAGCGACGGACGACGAGAACTTTTTCCCCTGCGTATTTGGACATGATCGTAAATGGAGCAACGGTGAAATGCGATCCGTTCGCCGCCGCAGACTAGGGAGGTTCGCGCCCGCCGGGCAAGCGGCATTTTGTCCACGCTGATTTTTTTGCAGCCCGTGCTTGTCAAACCGGCTTTCCCTGCTTAACTAACACGCATGACACTTTTAACCGAAGATTCCGCTGTGATGGTGAAAACCCGTGAACTTTGCGCCTCGATCATCGAGGATGCCCATTTCCAGATGCTCACCGGCCGGGTCGAAGCATTTCTCGAAGACGATGCCGCACGCTTGCAGTATCAAAGCGTGAACGAGCGCGGCGAGGAGTTGCATCAGAAGCAGCATTCGGGCATCGAACTTTCCCGTCGCGAGATCAGCGAGTTTGAGGAGGCGCGCGACGCCCTGCTCGCCAACGACGTGGCCCGCGATTTCCTTGAAGCCCAGCGCGAACTCGAAAACCTCCAGCGCTCAATCGGCAAGTACATCGGCATGACCCTTGAGCTGGGACGCATTCCCACGGCCGATGATTTTGCCAAGGCATCGGGCGGTGGCTGCTGCGGCGGCGGTTGCGGCTGCGATTGATCCCGGAAACGATTTCCATGGCAGCGGAGCGCTTATCGATCCCCCAATACGCCATGGCGCTGGCACATGTCGCCAGCCTTCGGTCGGAAGATCCCTTTCGCAAGGTGGGCGCGGCGGCACTGGATCATGACAACCGGGTGATCGCCACGGCCTACAACGGCCTGGCCCCCGGTTTTGAGGCCCCTCCCGGATTCTGGGAGGATCGCGAGAAGCGGCAGAAATTCATGCTTCATGCCGAGGTCAACCTCTGCAGTTTGTTCAAACGCGGCGAGGCAAAACTGGTCGCCACGACGACAATGCCCTGCACCGCCTGCATGCAAACGCTTTGCGCCTACGGTGTGAAGCAGGTCTATTACCGCGACATCTATCATCAGTCCGACGCCCCCGAGATCGCCGAAACCTACGGCATTCTTCTGGCCCAGGTGGAGGACTTTCCGCAATTTTAGGAAACCGGGAACGGCGCGCCGCTCGGCACTTTGGGAAGTGTGAAGAAACGTATCAAAACACCAACGAGCACCATGAAGGCGATCGTGGAAATCATGAAACCATAGGCCGTGGACCGCAACACCACTGAGATGCTGTCAGACAACGCCGCTGTGTCACCGCTGCCGCCGCCACCTGCTGATAGCTGACCAAACGCCTTCCTCATACCGATCACTGTGCAGACAACCCCAGTCACTGGTGGGGCAATCACTCCGGCAATCGATAGCCAAATGGCACGGAGCCAGAAGCGACGTCGGCTCCGTATCAGATCGGCGGACCCGGAGGCATCCAGCGCATGTTGAGAACTTTCGTATGGTGCGGTCATTTTTTGCAGAACGTTGAAGGGCTGGCATCCGCTATCGGGAGCTTTCCTTCGATTTTGAGTGAGGTTTGTCGCCACCCTCAGGCTTCGACTCGGAGCTGGTAGCGGGTTGGGCAACACGGTCTTGTTCGGCTCGCTTGTCTCGTCTGGTGTAACGTGTTGGTAGAGGGTGAAAAAAATCGTCTCTAGGTATAGCTGCTTTGTAGTAGTCACCGAGAGCTTCCGCTGTTCCTTTCTGAATGCTTGCCGCAGCTTGGTCTAACAGAGGCAGATTCTCTTCCTTGGGAACCGAAATGTTTAGCTGATCATTCACGCCCAACGCGTAGGTGCAAGGCAGCCACTTGGGAAGTTTCTTCCGATTGTTCTGTTCGGGTGGAGTCCATCGGAGCCATACAACATCCTTACCTCCTGCTGCTGCGTGATGTCCGAGCAGATGGATCGTGGTCTGAACTTCTCCCGACATCGATGTCATCTCGATCTTGTAGTGGTCTGCATCAAATTTCGATATTGTTAGCTCGGAGCCATTGGACCCGTCCCACACACCAAGAAGCATTTCATCAAGTTTGCGGCTGGGCTTCTCCGAAACCGGATGATCAAAAAGGCATCCCGACAGGAAAAGGATCAAGATCAGAACAAGCCCTTGTGGCAACAGTTTCATTCTTTAGCGAACAGATGATCAGTTTAGTCGGGACGATATCGATCCTGCCAGAAAGGGGAAGGTCTTTTTTGGGGCACGCTCAAACATCAGATATTCAAGGCATCACGTGTCGATCAAGTTGGGGCAAAGAACGCCAATCAAACATCCCTTGTATCCAGCTACGACTGGCGCCGATCCCATTGATGGAACGAACTGATTTTTCAAATTCTGCAAAATTCTGAAATTCTGAAATTCTGAAATTCTGTCAAAAATGGCTGCTTACATCAAGGTGTGCTTGAAGGCTCGGCCCATTTCACCCACGGATTCTTCCATTTCACTCATCACTACCGACTCCACTCGCTCCCTTTTCAAGGAACATTTGATTTTTTTTGAAAAATTTCCTAAGGTATCGTTCCGATCCGGGTCAATCCCTGTGCAGGCATGAATGCTCAACCGTTGCAGCCATGGAAAACACCAACTCCACACTCCTTTCACGCACCCGTGCAGCGGGGGATTTGTTGACGGACAGCCGTGTGATGATCGAGGAAAAGGCCAGCATTCGAGCGATCTATGATTCCCAGGAGTCGGCGTTGCTGCGTTTTGCCTACGGGATTTGCGGTCAGCGCGAAACCGCGGAGGACCTGGTGCAGGAGGCGTTTTTGCGACTTCATGAACATTGGCAGGAAGTGCAGAATCCGGTGGCGTGGTTGTATCGTTCGATCCGCAACCTCGCGCTCAACCATCTGCGCGACCACCGCAAGGAGAGCGCCATGGAAAATGCCGACGACCTGTGCAGCGAGGCACCGAGTGCCGATGAAACGCTGGGAAAGATGGAGGCCATCGGCGTGCTGCGGATGTTGATGGCGGAAATGAACGAGGAGGACATGAGGTTGATTCAGTTGAAATACCACGGAAGTTTGAGTTACGACGACATCAGCAAGCGAACCGGATTGTCGGTGAGCAACGTCGGCTACAAGCTGCATCATTTGTTGAAGGGGCTCGCCGATTCGCTGCGGCGCATGGGGGTGGAAAGTGTGGAGGGATGAACGTCAGACGACTATGAACGAAGGCAGGACAGACTTGAATGCGGTGGGTGACGAGAAGATGGAGGCGCGCATCGTCGCCTGGGTTCTCGGCCAGGCATCGACATTCGAAGCGGAGGAGTTGGAGAAATTTTGCGCGGAATATCCGGAGTGGAACGTGTATCATCGCCGCATGCTGGCCTTGCATGGGCTGTTGCAGGAGGCGGCTGCTGTGGAGGCATCAGCCGAATGGAAACTGGAGGCCGGGAGGCGTGCGAAACTGGATCAGGTTCTCGGTATGCAGCAGGTGGAGGGAAGTCCGGTTGGGGAAAAGCGCCAGGGAAATCGGACGCAGATGTGGCAACAAATCGCCAAGAGCGCGGCGGCCATTTTGCTCATCACGCTGATTGTCGGGCTGTCGAAGTTTTCGCTTTCGAAGGAGGCAAGCCGCGCCAAGATCGCTTCGGAGATTGTTGATTTTGTTCCCGGCGGAGGAGGTGGCGGCGGTGTGGGCCACGGAGTTGGACGTTCGGAATCCACCGATGCGTCCCGCCTGAGCCTAAATCCGGAATTGCAGTCCAAAACTGTAGTGCCGTCGTTGAAAAAAAGTTTGGAGTTGGCCGAGGCCGATGCTTTGGCAGAGTCATCACCACTACCACAGCCTGTGACCTCGCCGCCGCCCCCGCCGGTACCTGGCAAACCTGAAGCGAAGCCTGCGGCTGAACTTGCCTTGCGTGATTCTGACCATAAAGAAAATTCGCCAGAAGTGGCTAAAGATGATTTTTACAGGTCCAGCTATGCTTTCGAACCGGCAAATGGTCCGGTTGGAACTTCCAACTTCAGCTTACCCGCCATCGAATCGGGATCGATCGCGCCTGCTGATGCTCCCGCCAGTGCCGCAGCTCAATCAAAATCCGAAGTCGCAATGAACATGGAAGTGATCCCCGGTGTCGGCGGCGGGGCAGGGCATGGCGTAGCAAAGCCGGAAATTACGGATGGAAGGAGATCGGGGGATCAACCGATTACCGGGGGGTTTGGTATCGATAATGGTATTCTTGCAACACCCGACGCTGACCCTTTTGGCAACAGGATGGGTGGTCGCGGTGATTTGGATGGAGACGAAAGCGGGATCGATCTATTCAGCGATGGTGCGGCTAATGGCAGGGCCGATCTGGCCAGAGGAAAACCCGCCACAGCAAGCGGTGCCAGTCTCGGGGATTGGAGTGAAAGGCAACAGGAAGGCAATGAGCAGCTCGCTGCGGCGAAGCGCCCGGTTCCCGGCAAAGATATGGCACCATCGCCGGATACTTCGGTCGCGCCCTCAGGCGGCGTGGTAAAACCGTCGGGAGTAGCGGACCTGTCTGACTTCAAAGCCGACAAAACAGCGGGTGCCTTCGATGAGGTCGTTGAAGAAAAGGCGAAACAATCAGATGACCAGTTGTCTACGTACTCCGCAAATATGTTAGATACGAGGAATGATTTGCCCGTGGCGGGTCAACAAACCAACTCTGATCAAGATGCTCGATTTGGTCCGAATGCCGCGGGGCTGAAAGGAGTGCAGGAAGCGCAGAAACTTCGGGAAGCTCCCCGGGAAGAGGAACAGAATAAGGAAGTAGTGGAAAATTTGCGAAATGAACCCAAGGCGGTGATGCCTGAAACTCCGATGTTGCAAAATCAGGCACCCGAGCTTTCCGCCGCTCTGGAACCCTATTCGACCTTTTCCCTCCGGGTCAGCGATGCCTCGTTCAAGTTGGCCCAGGCCGCGATGGCGAAAAACCAACGGCCCGATCCCGCTTCGGTGAGAGTCGAGGAGTTTTACAACGCCTTCGATTACGGCGACCCGGTTCCCGCCGCCAACGAGCCCGTCGCCTGCGCTTTGGAGCAGTCGGCACATCCCTTTCTGCCGTCGCGCAACCTGGTTCGCGTCAGCATGCGCACGGCTTCGGCGGGCCGCGGCGCGGGACAAGCGCTGCATCTTACGGTGCTCATCGACAACTCGGGCTCGATGGGCCGCGAGGACCGGGCCGCCGTGATGGAGAAATCCGTGCAGGAACTCACCACTCTGCTCACCGAAAATGACCGGGTGTCGATCATCAGCTTCGCGCGCACACCACGACTGGTCGCGGAAAACATTGTCGGCAACAACGCCGCGCAAATCCGCAAGATATTAACCCAAACTCCCAGTGATGGCGGCACCAACCTGGAGGAGGCGCTGAAAATTTCCACGCAAATCGGCACGCGCAATCAGGCGGTCGGCGCGCAGAACCGGATTCTGTTGATGACCGACGGCGCGGCCAATCTCGGCGATGCCAATCCCGACCGACTGGCCGACTCGGTGAAAACGATGCGTCAGGGCGGCCTGGCATTCGACATCATCGGCATCGGCACCGATGGTTTGAACGACGCGATGTTGTTGGAGCTGGCCCGCAACGGCAACGGCCGCTACTACGTGGTGAACAGCGCCGCCGATGCCAAGGAGAATTTCGCCCGTCAACTCGCCGGTGCCTTCCGTCCCGCTGCGGAAAACGTCAAGGTGCAGGTGCGCTTCAATCCACAACGCGTGGGCAAATACAAACTGATCGGCTTTGAAAAAGACCGTCTGAAAACAGAGGATTTCCGCAACGACTCCGTGGACGCCGCCGAACTCGCCGCCGCCGAGGCGGGCAACGCGATCTATCAGGTCGAGCTGCTGCCCGAAGGAAGTGGCGACATCGGCGAGGTGAGCGTGCGCTTTCGCGACACCGCCACCAAACAAATGGTCGAGAACAAATGGACCATGAACTACGATGCCTCGGCACCGGCATTTGATCGCGCGTCGCCGTCGATGCAACTCGCCGGGCTGGCTATGATGACCGCTGACAAACTGAAAGGCGGGCCGCTGGCGGACATGGTGCGCTTCGCTGAAATGACCGCCACCCGCGATGCCGTGCGCCAACACTACTCCGGCACCGCCCGCGTGGCGCAACTGCTGGAGATGATTCGCAAACTCGAGTAGTCCTTTTCGCTATCGAACCGCTGCCCGAACGTATTTTTACCAATCGTTTACAGAACCACCGGCCACCCCGCGCCACACTCACCGCGAACATTATGATGAAAAAATCCATTCCCCTCCTTCTCGCCGTCGTCATGGCTGCGGCTCAGGAAGCTCCGATTCCGCAAGCTCCCGCTCCGCTGGAAACACACCTGCAGGGCATCGGCGAGGTTGTCATGGTTCTCCCGCTTGACATGCATCGCAAGGAAGTGCCGGTGTTTTACTCGGTCACGGCTGATGTCGAGGCGCATGTTTTTTTTGATCGCATTGAAACGAAAACCACACTGGAGTTCCAGGTGCATCAAGGCAAAGTGGAAATGCTGGGCGTTGCTTTGTCAGGCGATGGCGAGGTGACGTCCGCTGTGGGAGAGGGCATGAAGGATTGGTCGATCCGGGTCGATGAGAAGTGGCAGCGGTTTTTTGAAATGCGACCGAACGAAGATGCCGCCGTTCGGAAAAATTGGACGATAACACTTCACTCCGTTTTCAAGAATGATCAAAAGGCCGGGTCGGCTCGCTTGTTGCTTCCTGGAAAGGGAGCGGCCTCCGGTTTTTCCCTGAAGGTGAAATTGATCAACGAAGGCAATGCCCGCGCCCGTGTTGTCGAAACCGCGGGTCTCTGGCCGGTGGAGGAATCCAAGGGCACCGAGTTTGTAGGATTCGACGGAGCCTCACTGCAACTGGACCTGACCCACAACGATGCCGGGCTTGCGTTGGAGGACGCCCGATTGCAGGGCGGATTGGCGGCGGATGGCAAGAGTGTTTCGTTCGTACTGACCGCGACGGTGCAGTCGAGCAGGGCTGATGCGGATGAAGTATTGCTCGACGGAGCGGCGGCGATTTCCTCCGCCACGGCGGGCGATGGCTGGCACGTGGAATTGCGGCCCACGAAAGAAGGCGGATTTTTGTATCACCTGGTAGCCGAGCGCAAGGGCGCGATTCTGTTGGAAATTCATTTTGAAGTGCCGGTGACCGAACAAGGCGACTGGAGGAAAATCGACTTCACCATACCCGCCGGGGTGGTGGTGCCACTGTGGATGAACGGCCTCATCGCCACGGCGCAGTTTGAAAAGCAGATGCCTGTGGTTCCTGCGAAAGATGGTGATCAATGGCGGGGGTTTCTGCCTGCTGATGGTCATGCCTCGCTGGCATGGCGCGATGGCAGGGATGTCGCGGATGGCGCGTTGTTTTTTTCCAGTTCGGAAATCAGCGACGTGCGCATCGGCAGCGGCTTGTTGCGGCAGGGCAGCGTGATCGATTTCCGGATCATGCAGGGCAAGCTCGGCAGCATTGTACTTGCCCTCGCTGGTCCCGGAGAAATTCTCTCGGTGCAGGGTGAACATGTCGTCGGCTGGTCGGTGAAGGAGGATGAGGGCAAACGCACGCTGCAATTGCAATTGAACCGACCGATGGAAGGAAGCGGGCGAATCACCGTGGAGTCGCAGGCGCCGTTGACAAATTTCCCCTTCAAGTCCGCGGTGCTGCGCATCTCGCCGCGGGATTCGATTCGCCACAGCGGTTGGTTGCGCGTCGCCAACGATGGTGCGGTGAAGATCGAGGTGACCGAGGTCAAGGGACTGATCCAACTGGCTCCCGAACAATTTCCCGTTAGTTCCCCCAAACTCCGCCAGTCGTTCGTCTATCGATTCCCCTCCGCGGATTATTCCTATCAGGTGCTGGCCGACCACGTGCTGCCGGAAACGTCGGTCAATGAGCTGACAATTTACGAACTAGCGGAAACCGACCGCCGGATCATTGCCGATCTCGAATTGGACATCCGCGAGGCACCCTTGCGCGAGTGGGAGATCGATGTGCCTGCCGAATACACCGTTGTCTCCGTAACCGGGGCGGCTGTGGATGATTATTCCGTTGCCGGCGAAGTGATCAAGGAGCGCAAGCGGTTGAAAATCATGTTCCGCGAGGCGGTGCAAAACCGCCAGTTGATCAGCCTGCGCCTGGAAAAAAACGAAGCGGTCAAGGCGGGCTCGTGGGGTTTGACTCCCTTGCTTTATCCAACGGCGAAGTCGCATCGCGGCTTCATCGGCGTCGTCACGGCGGCCGGTTATCGCATCGTCCCCGGACCGCTTGCCAATCTCGCGGAAGTGCCACTGTCATTCTTTCCGAAGCAGGTGCCAGGCCTGCAACAGACCTATCGGATTCGCGAAGGGGAATGGAGCGCGAAGATGACGGTGGAGGCTTTGGGGCAAAGCATTCAGGCGGACGTGTTTCATCTTTATTCGGTCAAGGAAGGTGCGGTGTACGGCAGCATTTTGTTCAACTACTTCGTCGTTGGAGCCCCCGCGACCGAGTGGCGCGTGCAGGTGCCGAAGGAGGTCGGCAATATCGAAATCACCGGTCAGAACGTCGGCCACGAATGGAGTCGCGCCGAAAATGTGCTCATCATTCCACTGTCGCGTCCGTTGCTGGGAGCCGGCACGATGTTGCTCACTTTCGAACAACCAATCAAAGCCGCCGGCGGAGAGATTGCCGCAGGGGAAATCCGTCCGCTGAATGTGCAAAGCGAGCGCGGCTACGTCCAGGTCGTCAGCCCGCTGCAGGTCAATCCCGAAGTCCCCGTCATCAAGGGTCAGGTGTTGCCCCTGCAGACGAACGAGCTGCCAGCCGAATACCGCATGCTTTCGAGCGCGCCGACACTCGGTGCCTGGCAATACACGGCCGCGGAATTCGCCATCGGACTGAAATTCAGCTGGTTCAAAACGGGCGAAACGGTAGAACAGGTGGTCGACTTCGTGAAGCTATCGAGCCAGGTGTCGCGCGATGGACAACTCGTCACGGAGGCACGGTTTTTCGTGAAATCGAAACGCCACGACGCTCTGCGGATGCGGCTCCCCGCCGATGCGATTTTGTGGGAAACCAAGGTCAATGGTGAAACGGCGAACCCCCGCAAGGACAATGGCGAGGTGGTGATCCCGCTGCCGCAGAAAAACGATCTCAACACCCCGGTCGAAATTTCCCTGCGCTACGGGCTGCAAGCCAAGTCCGCCGGACGCGTGAAGCTGATTGCCCCGGTGTTGTTGGCGCCCACGGTGATCGGTGAGTGGACGGTGACTGGCGATGAGGGTCGACAACTGCTCCATCTCGGCGGCACGGTGGAACTGGTCAAGGACGTGAAACAAGCGAACGGCTTCGAATGGCTGTCGCAGCATAGCCGCATTGCATGGATTTTCGCCGCGGTTCTGTTAGCCTCGGTGTTTGTTTTCTGGAAAGGTCGATTCACCTGGCTGGCGATGCTTGCACTGCTTGCGGTGTCATCGCTGATGGCATGGCAAAGCATCGTCGCGCCGCTGAGCGGACCGACGGCGCTGGCCTATGCGGCTCCAGTTGTGAAAGCGGGTGCCGAGATGGTGGTGGAGTTGCAGAATTCCTCCAATTTTTTCGCGCGCATGGGATTCGCTGTCTGGCTGGGATTGATCGCCGGTCTGGCATCCTGCGTGCTCGGATTGTACAAAAAAGACCGCAGCTGGCTGGGCGGCGGTGTGATGATTTTGTGCATCGGCCTGCTCTGCGTCCGCGGGGCGGCAAGTGCGTTTTTCCTATTCATCGCGCTGTGCATGGTCGTGCTGTTGTTGGTGAAATTGATCCGCTCGTGGCCGAAAACAAAAACGCCGTTGCCACCGATTCCTCCTGCCGTGACCACGCTGCTGCTTTTCGCCGCCCTGTTCACTTTGATCGGCACACCGCTCATGGCTGAGGAAGCGAAGCAACAATCGTCCTGGAAAAAAACCGCGGACCGCATGGACTTTGATTGTCGGATCGTCGAAGGAAGATTGCTGGGAACTGTGGAGGTAAGCGTTCGCGCCGTAGCCGGTGACCGCTTTCCGTTTCTGCAATCACCCGCCGTATTGGGAGAATTCAACGGTGAAGGGCTGCGGGTGCTGCGCGAAAAAGAGGATGACGGCAGGCTTGTGTATCTGTTGCAGGCCGATCAAGCAGGCGTGTTTACGGCGAAGGCCCGATTCGAAATGCCGCTCGCGAATCCGCAGCAAGGCTGGATCCTGCCCGGTGCTGTGGCGAGCATGCGCAGTTTGAAAATCCGCTGGGACGAGGGCGGTTGGGAACTTTTTTCTCCCGCCGCCGCGCAGACCACAACTCTCGCCGGTCTAACGGAAAATGAAAGCGGGGCATCGATGGTGCTCCGGCCCGCCGCGATTGTGGAAATGAAAGTGCGGGCCAGACAGCGCGACGCAAGCGCGGAGAAGTCGGTGTTTTTTGTCGAGGCTTCGCATCTGATGATGCCGCTGCCCGGAGTCGTCAATGGCCGCCATGCCTTTCAAATCAGGCCTTCCCAGGGTCGGGTGACGGAACTGACGATGATAGTGCCGCAAGGGTTCACCGTGAGCGACGTCGGCGAGGGACCCACCGGCGAATGGCGATTTGACCCGGTGAAATCGGAACTCCATGTCGCGATCGAACCGGCGCAGGTCGGTGCATTTTCCTTCACGGTGCAAACCCAGCGCGGCACTTCGGCATTGCCGGTGGACATGGATTTGCAGCCGTTGCGAGTCGTGGGAGCCGCCGGCGAGGTCGGCACGCTGGCACTGGCGTTTGGCGACGATGCCCAGCCGGAAAAAGCGGAGGCCAAGGGGCTGTCGCTGGTGAACCCCGACGATTTCAACAAAAAAATGCTGCCGCGCGACAAGGACGGCAAAGCACAGGCCGTGGTGCAGCAGGTTTACCGCTACGGCGGCGGCGAGGCCGCTCTCAAACTCCGCGTCGCTCCGGTTGCTCCGGAAATGCGCGCGGAGTCGTGGCAGGTGCTTTCTCTGGGCGACGACCGCATTCTGCTGGCCGCCGATTTCGCAGTCACCATCTCCCGCGCCGGCATGTTCCGGCTGTTGATGGAGATTCCCGAGGGCATGGAAATCGAGAGCGCGTCGGGCGACTCCCTCGGCCACTGGACGGAATCGACTGTCGATGGCAAACGCCTGATGACATTGCATTTGCGCGGTCGCACGCTGGGTCTGCAGAATTTTCACATCACGCTGACAGGTGCGGCGACCGGAGCGAAGCCAAAATGGTCGACGCCGCGCATCGTGTTGCGCGAGGCGACACGTGAATCCGGGATCATGACCATCGTGCCGGATGCCGGCATGCGGGTGAATGTGGTCGAACGCAACCATGTTTCCGCGATGGATCCCCGCGAGTTGGGCGACGCACCGCAGGAGCATGCCAGCGCCGCCTTGAAACCCGGTGCCCTGGCATTCCGGCTTTTGCAAACCGACTGGAAACTGGAACTTCAGATCGACGAATTGGAGCCATGGGTCACCGCCCAGGTTCTCCACGATGTGGTGGTGCGCGAGGGACAGATCAGCACGAAAATCAATCTGATCTATCGGATCGAAAACGCCGCGATGAAAACAATGCGCGTCCGCATTCCCGGTCTAACGGAAATGAGCGGCGCCACGGTGCGCGCCACTGGTCCGACTGTCGCGGATTTTGTCAAGGTCGCGGACGAGAAGGACTTGTGGGAACTGCGCTTCCAACACAGCGTTTCCGGAAACACCCAGGTGGACATCGAGTTTCAACAACAACTCAAGGACGAGGCGATCGATTCGATCCATCCGGTGAATCTCGAAAATGCGAGACAGGTGACGTATTTCGTCGCTGTGCGCGCGGGCGGTCGCATGGAACTCCTCACCAACGAGGCATTGCCCGAAGGATGGCTGCGCAGCGACTGGGCCGTGGTGCAATCGGCTCTGCCGAAACTGCGCAATACTCCGGTGCCAACGCTGTCCTACAAGGTGGCCGATGGCAAAAATCCGCTGACGTTGAAATTCCAGCGTCACCAACTGGCCGACGTGCAGAAGATGCGCGTCACCGAAGGATCGTTGACGACCTTGATCTCGTCGAAAGGGGAATCGCTGACGGCAGTCAACCTGCAGATCCAGGTGGCTGAGAAGGGGACTGTTAGGTTGCGTTTGCCCAAGGCTTCCTCGCTCTACAATGTTCTGGTCAACGATGAGGGTGCCTCGCTGGTGAAGGAAGGCGACGAGTGGTTGTTTTATGTGTTCCCTTCCCCCGACAGCAGCAAGCCGGCGACCTTGCGTTTTGTATACGCCGCCGATGCCAACAAGCTGGTGCTGGAAGGTCCCTCGCTCAATGTGCCGATGGAAAACCTGACCTGGCGCGTGCTGATTCCCGAGGGCTGGCGACTGTCGGGACACGAGGGAGATTTCGATCTCAAGGAAAGTCGACTTGCGGGTTCGTTTCGTTTGGAAAACTACCAGGAGTTCGTTAGCAATCGCAAGGAATCGAGTTCGAAGGATGCCGTGGTCTTGCTCGAACAGGCGAATGCATGGATCAATCAAGGTGATCAGGAAAAAGCCTCGATCGCCCTGGGCAATGCGTCGCGCAACAGCCAGCTTGATGAGGCATCCAATGAGGACGCGCGGGTGCAACTCCGCCAGTTGAAAACCCAACAGGCGGTGCTGGGCCTGAACACCCGCAGACAAAGGTTGTTTCTCGACAACAAGGCCGATGCCACGGGTAACCAACAGCTTGAACAGGCCGCCAACATCAATCCGGTCCTGCAAGGCCGCTACAACTACGACCCGAAACAATTCGACCGTTTCACCGAAGGCAACTCGGCGGATGAAAACGCCGCGTTGAAGGCCATCGCGAACCGCATTGTCACCCAGCAGCTTGCCGTCGAACCGGTGCCGTCGGGATTGGAAATCGCCGTGCCCGAACGCGGTTCGGTGCTGACGTTCGCCCGCAGCATCCAGGTCGATGGCGCCAAACCGATGAGGATCGAACTGGATTTGCAACGCAAGGATGCCGACAACCGCACATTGGTCTATGTGATCTGCGCTCTGTTGGGCGTGATGATCGCCTGTGGCTTCCGCTCATGGCACATTGCGAAGGGTTGATTTTTTCACCGGCGCTCATGTATGCAAATTGGGAATATGCTTGCATATCGGTCCTCAGTCGGTATGTCTCGCTGGTCGAATTGTTTTCTTGTTTGCCCGTAAAGTGAACAGAATGAACGTTTTGACTCTGTGCGGCGAGCGCACTCGGGTAAGTCGACTGGCAACGGACTTGATAGAAAGCTATGAACCACAAAAATGTTGAACGCAACATTGGATCCTCACCTTCGGAGCCGCGGAGTGAGGTTTCCGCGTCCTCGTTTGCCAAAATAAGAAGGACTTATGATCGGCAATCCTTTGGTTCGGGCCGGAAGCGGAAACGAAAGAAGCGCCGCAACAAAAGGTTTCGCCTTTATCTGAGCATTGTTTTCGTGGCGGTGGCCGCCTTTTTTGTCATGGCCGGCACCAAGCTGGTCTACGCGCGAATCACCGAGGAGCCGAAAGTCACGACATTTGACGACATCGAGGCAGAAGAGGAACAGGCGAGCGTGCCACATCCCGACGCGGCGGCTTGTTTGGAGATGGTGAAGGCTGTTCATGAGGCGAAGTCGGCCGATGAGTTGCAGGGCTTCGTCGTGCTGCGGCGTCTGGATGCCAAACAGGCTTTTGATCTTTTCACCCAGTGGAAAAAAGACGCGGGAGAAGTCGCGGAGGCGGATTGGAGAGGGTCCGTGGAAAACAACGGACTGTCGATGGAGATGGTGACAGTGCGCTACAAGACTGGAAAAAAAGCCATCGTCTATATCAGGCTCAATGATCGAAACGAGTGGTGCGTGGATCTGGAATCGATGTTGCAATACTGTAGCGAGCCAATGGAGAAACTTCTTTCGAAAGACGATGTTTCTGCCGTGGTCCGCGTGCTGGTAGCTACCGACTTTTATTACAACGGCGAATTTGCCGATTCCAAAGAATGGATGAACATATCGATGATGTTCCCCGGCGACTTCGAAAAACTCCAGGGTTATGTGAAGCTCGATTCCCCCAGTCATCTGGCCCTGAAGGATCTAATGCGCGACCGTAAAGCCGCTTCGGTATTACTCGAAATCTCCCGTCGCTCAAGCATGCTGCCCAAACAATACGAGATCAAAGCCGTCATTGCCAATGGCTGGGTGGAGTCGGATGTCGTTTTCAGCGATCAATTTCAAAAAAATGCGCAAGCGGACAAAGAATGACTGTCGGCGTGATTTCAACGGAGAAAGGGTTGATTGATGAGCGCTGCGAAAAGCACGACCTGCGGAATCGACAGCAGTGGCAGGATCAAGGCGCTGAGCCAGCGGCCGGTGGTGCTTTTCAGTGCCATGATTTCCGTGTAGTCGGTCGCGGCCCCGGCCATCAGAAAAGCAAAGGCATTGCCCGGTGCGCTGGCGCTGTGAAACAATTCGGCGGCGAGCGGCGTTGATCCCTCGCTGCATACTTCCAACAGCGTCGTCGTGAGCAGCGTCAGCATCAGCCCCGCAAAGGTAGGTCCGTAGTTCTGATGCAGGAAGTGTTCGGGCACGAAAGCCTTGACGAGTCCGGTGAGCACGAAGCCCATGAGAATCCACCGCAGGATCATCCGCGAGTCCCTGATGCCGGTGAGCAGAAGAGCCGCGAGGTTGGCGGGATTCGGAGAAAGCGCGCGGGCCATCTCCCGCAGCGAAGAGCGCAGGGAAACTTTCCGGGGCAGGGTGATGCTGTTGACATTGGCGGGCAACATGCCGCGACGGGTGAGATATTCCACCAGGAAACCGGTGATTGCGGCAATGACGGCGGACAGCAGCAAGAAGGCGAGCATCCATTTCCAGCCGATCAGCGCGGCGAGCAACAGGGTCAGCGACAGCGAGTTCCACGGACTGGCGATCAGAAACGCGATCGTTTGACCCAGCGAGGCCCCGCGTTTGTAGAGGCCCATGCCGACCATCAAAATCCCGTGGTTGCAGAGGTCGAGCAGCACCCCGGCACCGATGGCGCGGAAGATTCCCGACATCGTGCCGGGCTTGCCGAGTATTGCGGCGACCAGTTCCTTGGGGGTCTTT
>Ga0209400_1000966_pt1 | contig 24300 bp, 29 predicted proteins | sample M_130807_EF_Meta_FD_187313 | JGI IMG/M metagenome (GOLD analysis project Ga0209400, IMG submission 187313) | Freshwater microbial communities from Lake Montjoie, Canada to study carbon cycling - M_130807_EF_MetaG (SPAdes) (version 2) | ecosystem: Environmental > Aquatic > Freshwater > Lake... | reverse complement strand
AACCAGCATCCAGCATTGCAAAACCCGTTTGGGTCTATTTGCATGTTTCTAATCTTGTGTTTAGCAAACGAATCGTTAATAATTGGTAATAAGTCTATCATCCTAAAACCTCATTAATTGCCAATTGCAAGATGTTATCTATACTATTTGGTGGAATTTTATCCTTAAAATGATTGTATGTATCGCGGACCATTTTGTGATCTGGATCTTTTGTTATTTCTAGCCATCCAACAAAATAGTTCCAAATTCTGTCTTCTAGTATTAGTGGATACTTAACGCCGTTTGGTCTACCAAATCTATGCATCCACTTTAATTGTGGTATACATATGTTTTTACCGCCATTTCTTCTGAACTTTTCAGCTATATATCCTTCTTCTCCACCAAACCCCTTGAAATTATGATATATCCCCGGCCAATTCTTCTTTTCAAAAGAACACAGCCCCATACCCTGCATTTTAATCTCAAATGGGTTGCCCTTGTCGTGGGCATCTGTATTTGTGTGCCACACGCCATACATATCTCCACTCCACTTATCATCAAATTCTGTTGCATAATTAACTAAATCGTCATACAACAGTGGACCCTGAACAAGATCTTTACAGTTATCATGCTCATAATAATATGACATTAAATGATCTATAGCATTTTTTACCAATAGAACATGGCAATCTAAAATAAGAACATATTTACCAGAAGCATGGTCTACTATGGAATACTTATTAAAAGATGAAGCCCTGTCAGTTTTAGGGATATATTTTGCACTGCCACCCATTAGAGCAGTTACGAATGTGTGTAATTCAGTTCCATGACTGCTGCTTGGATTGTTATCTAAAATCACAAATTCAACATCGTTTGAGTTGCATATATTATGATGCATTCTTAATGATTGAATGGTGAAAAATGCACCATCATAATCATCATAAGTTGCCATGCCAATTGTCAGCAATTTTTCGCTCATATAAGTCCTTTCAACCGGGAGCAGAATAAAATCCTATATCAAAACCATCTCTAGTACAATGCTCAATGGTCTTTTCCATGCCATTCTTCTTAAGGTGATCCTCTATGTACATACACATATTAGTCTCAGTATCGGGCCACTTATTTTTACAATAATGGCACAATTTGGTGCATTTCCAGCTACTTCTGTCATTAGAAATGGGTTTTGGGGTATCATTTTGCTGAATATGCTGATATTTATCTTTCAACATGTTAAGAAACTTTGCATGGTCTGACTTGTCAAAGCACATTGAGAATGGCCCTCCATCCTTAATGAAAAATATAGACATAATAGTTTGATGATATTCTGGAAACAGCTTTGAGATAGCATAGTTATATAGTAGCAATTGTGGGTCTGAACATAGCTTTTCATAGGTTTTTTCTTCTCCGGTTGCCCAATCTAGTCTTTTACCTGTCTTCCAATCAATGACTTCAATAATGCCATCTTGCGTTTCTGTTACAAGGTCAATCGTTCCCTTAATTGCAAGCTGACCATCAACAACGTTACCATCTGGCATTTTGTATTTATACTTAGCCCAATCCTCTTCAATTGGTATATCAAAGTGTGGCTCTGCTGCAATTATCTTCCTATTTCTTGGATCAAACTGACCATCATTATACTTAAGTGTATTCCAGACTAATTCTCCGCAATTACTATTATCTGCCTTAGAGAAAGAGTGTGCAGAATCTTTTGTATAAAAGTGAAAGCTTCTCTTGATTAAGTCTTCTACAATGTCTTTTGTGAAAAGCTCTGTTTTTTTGATATCAACTTTACCAACAGCATCGTCTATAACAGTAAGCTTTAATTTCTTTGGATTGTCTTGCATTTCCTTTTTTAGTTTAGCAAGCACTTCCATTACCTTATGCACAATGGTTCCTAGTTCAGCTTTTTTGCCACTAGCTGGTTGATGACCAAGCACATATGTAATAAAATATTGCATCTGGCAATATGAATAGTTATTATAGCTAGACGATCTAATGTATGTTACTAGCATTATATACTCCAGATGTTTTTGATAGAATCTAGCTTTGTGCAGAAATCTTGCATACTTATATCACGATTATCGATAACGTGATCGAACGCTGACCAATCAAAATTACCTTCATCTAGGGCGCATTCACATTCAATAGTATCTTTAAATATATCCCTCTGTAATCTGATTACTACGCCGCCGTTATCCTTAATTGCTTCAACTTCGTTTGGAAATCTTACATCTGGAATAATGGCTAATTCAGAGCTTTCTTCCACTATCTTATTTATTGTAGCCTTAACCCAAGCATCTGACCTAATTTTACGAACAACCTTTGTGCCAAAATACTCCAAAAATTCTCTATTGGTCATCTTGCCACTCTTGTTTTCCTGAGTCGGCATGTCTTCCCATAATAGATTTGTCTTCATGTTTTTTTGTTTATCTGTTCCATAAAGCTGCTGTAAATTTAAACCAAACAAAGCTGATGATATTTCCTTGAGGGCGTCAGCGAAATGGTAAACTTTGATAAAAGGCCACATTTCTTTTTCTGCATACTCAACAAACTCAGCGTCTTTTCTGGTTACGTCTAATACGCCATAGCCACTTGTGCCAGATTGGTCGGTAGTTTTAATAGCAAGACCACCATGCTCATCAATGAAAAAATCCTCTACCATATTCTTAGATCGTAGAATAGACCCATTGATATAGTTTGCAGCCGTATTTTTACCAGACTGCTTCTTACCAGAAATACCGATTATCTTAGCCATTAAAATTTTCCTTTCAAATTTTGCAGTATCTTACTTTGTATTTGTTCTATGGTCATTTCGCCAACATCTTTGGTTGAGATTTTGGGAAAAGTTAATTTATACATTCTACTTAGCTGACGCTTAATCTGCACCTTTGCTTCTCTTCCCGCTTGATCATTGTCTGTTAGTATAACTAGGTGCGTTATTGGAAGTTTTTGTAGTTTTTCTTCTTGTTGCTTACTAATGGTTTTTCCAAAAATACTTACAGCATTTATAACTCCAGCCTCGTACAATTTCCAAACGTCTCCTTGCCCCTCAACAATAAATAGGCACGATGTTTCTTTAGCTTTTTGTATTGCTCTGTGGTAATTGTAAAAAAAGTACCTTTTATCAAAACCCTTTGGATGTAGTAGAAATTTGGGAGACATGTAATCTTTAACCGCTCTACCTATAATCCCAACTATATCTTTTCCAGCGTCGTCATGTATTGGTATTATAGCTCTTTCACGTAGTTTTGAACCACTATCATTGCAGTCTCCAACGTCAAAATGTTCTAATGTGTCCTTGGAAAACCCCCTACCAATAAAGTATTTAGATGGGCAGCATATATCGCACTTAATGTCTGCTTTTTTGTATTGATATTCTTCTGCGTCATTCTTGAAGATATTTACAACGTTGAAGAAATCTTCATCCGCTTCTTTGATCTCTACTTCCTGCTGTTTTTTACCACTATATGTCTGGTTTATTTTTAATAGTTTGCAAGCCCATTTAAGAGCTTGAGAAAAGTCAATGTCTATATTTTCTTTTGCGGACAAAGCCCCAATGATTAAGCCAAACATATCATTCCTATAAGAGTGTTGACAGTCCCTAGTCCAACACTTCCATATACCCTTGCCTACCGAATATGAAAATGCTCTTGGGTTATCACTACCCTCATGTATGGGACATGTAGAATAGATATTATCTCCAAAATTTTCATACTGCATACCTAGTTCTTTAAAAACTAATTCGCAGTTATCATTCAGCTTCTTCTTGATTTGTTGTAAGTCCATCTGCAATCTTAATCTTAATTAGTGATTCTTTGTTTACTAAGCCTGTATCGCCAACTGGTTGATTCTTGAATTCATTTCTTGTCTTTAATTCTGTTAGCTTTGCATGAGAGCCTTGCATCAACATGTTGATATAATCTCCATCGTCAAGCCCGCCACCATGCCTTGAGACAATTGGCACAAGCTTCCTATTGCCCGCGTTTGGTCCATCTTCTGCCAATTCTTCTGGAGATTTAGCCTTAAAAATTGAGAATGATGTACAAAGCCATATAAGTCTGTCTGATCCAGAAACTGCGTCTGTGCTTTCCTTGGTTATACCATCCCGGTTCAATTGCACAAACGACAAACATGGAATGTCTAGCTTTACGCACAAATTGTGTAGAGATGTAATTTGAAATCCAAGAGCTTGATATTCTTGAATGTTGTTTGTTATAGAGCTAGAAGACATTAACTTTAAGTAGTCATATATAACAAGACAGTCATTTGTTTTGCCGGTGTCATCATACTTAACTTCCTGTACTATCCATCGTTTAATAAGGTTTAGTATCTGTTCAAATGGTTTACCAGCAACACTGATGTAGCTATAAGGAATAGACTCTAGCTTCTTTACTGCGTCTAGAACCTTTTCATGCTTTTCTTCATCATCAACAAACTTTCCTGTAGCTATATCATTTATAGGAACACCGCTGATGTTTGCTATGAGTCTATTGAGATGATCTTCCTTTGACATTTCAGTATCTAACACAAGAACTGGAATGTTCAGGGAGGACACGTTCAAAGCCACGTTGTCAGCGAATACTGATTTACCAACCTTTGGTCTTGCAGAAACAAGGTCAACGCATTTGCGTCTAAGACCGCCACCAATTGCTTGGTCATATTTTGCGAAACCCGTGGGAATACCAATAATGTCACATTTATTTTCGCCCAAGAATTGTACATAGTCGCCCACTCCACTTCCTATTTTCTGCGGAACGTCACCACCATCATCTTCTCTTAGAAAATCTGTCACTGGATTCTCTAGGATCTGTATTATTTCATTGATAGTTTCTGACCCTGTAACATCATCAATATCTTTATGAACCTTTGATGTAAGCTTCTTAATCTTTCTTGCAAATTCAAACTTTTTCATTTGAACTGCAAAACTAAGAATATTCTCTTTATTAACAGGGAAATCAAAGAGTGACTTTATATACTTCAACTCTTGATTTGTATTAATCACTTCCGAAAAACCTAACTGGTTTGCTGATGATAGTATGGCAGCAATGTCAACGGTTTGGTCATTACCCATAATCTTTTCTATGCATTTAAATAGAACTTGATTATTAGAATTGCCAAATGTTTCACTACTAATTAGATCAGCAACTGTAACGTAGCCATCAATGCCATGCTGCAATAATCCAGCTAGCACCGCTCTTTCGGCACCGATATCTACTAGTTTATCTTCCATTATTTTTTACCTGCGCATCTGTTGCATCGATAGTATTCGCCATAGCTGAAACGTGGATCAATCTTAAATGACTTTCCACAAACATGACATTCTACATCCTCTTTTCTTGGAGCTTCTCTGCGTCGAGGAGTTCGCTCAACCTCTGGAGTATGTATGTCTTTAAATTCTCCAGTGTCTTCCCACTGGTTTCTTCTAGCTTTCACGGATTCTTTTCTCCTAGCTGGATGTGATTCTGCCTTCTTAACAATGAAGTCTTCCCCAACAGAGGCAGGCTTTTTGGGCGACTGTGTTGTTTTAACTGTTAATTCTTCCTTGCTATCTGTCTTTTTAGCGTCAGGAGTTGAATTAATGAGAGCGTTAGCTAATTGTAGCTTTTGCTCATCCGTAAGAGAGTTGAGAAAATTATTTAAGTCCATCATGACCTCTTAGCTTTTTCTAATAGAATATCAGCCTTACGTTTTAGTTCATAAACTTTGCCATCTAATGCTTGTAGTCTGGCTTCTGCAACTTCACGCATCTTATCTACGGATGCCGCATAGTTATTATCTTTGATTATGATCTGTCTCTTAACTTCGTGCTTTGTATACTGACCGAATTCATCATTATGAGCAACTACAAGCTTTTCAAGTTGATCATTACACCAGTTAAGGGCGATCTTGTTTTTATTTATTTCGTCTTGTATATAGGTTGCGTAACCATATAATAAATATGCTGTATCAAATGTTTCCTGCTGAGTTAGCTTTTTAAGTTCGTCTGATGAAAGGTTAGCAACAAGTAAATATTCTTCTCTGAATGAGGAGAACTTTGTATTACCAAGATCAATATATGCGTTAATTAGATTTAAATGTTCTGACAACTTTTCAGATGCCTTTAATGTGTTTTCGCCACTCATCGTCGTTTTCCTTAAAATTTAGTACTATGATTTGTATATCGTTGATTCGGCACCACTCTATTTTATCTTCGTCACGGGCTTTTGCCTTTAGGAAATCTGCCTTGCTCTTATGAAAAAATGGACAGTATTCATAATGCTGTTCGCCGTGAACTTCAAATGCCATCTTAATCGACGGAATGTAGAAGTCAAGGTAGAGAACGGATTTTCTATTAAGAGCAGTGCTTCCCGGTAACTTTACTTCCTCAAGTATTCTATAGCTATGGAAAATTTCTTTCAATAAACTTCTGGCACGAAGATGATATTTAGATCTCTTGCGAGTATCATCATAAAATATATCGTACTTAGTAAGATTCCAAACATACTCTTTGCCATTTATGCCTTGTACTTTCAATGCAACTCCTTGATCTTTTCATAAACAAAGGATGCCATCTTTGGATTACTATTTAAGAAGTCGGCAACGGCATTTACGCCTTGGAACTTGAAGAATCTTTCAATATCTTCTGGCGTCTTCTGAACCTTGTTTTCTTCCAGTATTTCATTAATCAGAGTATTGCTTAAGTCATCAACGGCACACTGAATAGTATACCACGCTCCAGCGGCCTTTATCAACCTAAATTCACAAGCAATATGGATAATCTCTTGAACTTCGTCAATTCCAATACCATACTTAATCCAGCTTTCTGCTGTGCTATTTGGTCGGCCACCAGCACACGAAGTCTTAATAGACCAATTTGCAATCTGTCCAACGTGTGGACCAGTATCTTTAGGAACTTGCCATTTACCCCTATGAGTAATTACCATGTTTGTTCCAGCTTGATATTGCAACATGTTTCCACAGTCTGCCATCTTTTGTGGTGCGTATGGAGAGCCTCCAGTGTTAGCAATATTATGCGTAATACAAACAAGGATGGTTTTATTTTTCATGAGCGTTCCGCTGATTCTTTTGAAAAACATAGATAGCAGCCTTGGCAAAGCGTTTCTAACGCCGGTTCGCACTTCGCCCTCAAGCTCAACTGCTGGGACCATATTAGATAACGAGTCGGCTATAATCAAACAGCCGGGATCGTTGTTAATATAGCTTTCAATGATATTGAGGAAATCTTCTGCTGACAATACTCTTTCATCTGTCGATTCAATAATAAGAATATTATCAGAGTTTAATCCCTTGATTCCAACAAAGTTTTGCTTAGATAGTCTACCCTCTGTGTTTACATAAATAACTCTCTTGTTCTTTTGTTGACACTTTGCTGCAAAATGAAGAGCTGTTGTTGTTTTACCACTCTTTGGATCTCCCGTCATAACAACAACGGAACCCTCACGCAAACCACCACCCAAAGCAATATCTAATGCTGGAGAAACACCTATCACATTAAGATTATTGATATTCTCTAAAACCTCCGTACCGCTCCTAACAACATCGCCATACTTATTTACAATGTTGTTGCTTACCAAGTCCGTTGTAAACTTACTTGCCTTTTTGACTTTGCTCATAGATTCCTCAATTGATTAATAGTTGTTTTCTTCTTAGAGTATGATTGTGTTTTTCTGGTCTGAACTTCTTCTTTTGGTGGCGGCTCAACGTCGTAGTTTACCACTGTTTGGTTCTTAGCTTCTTCTATCTTCCTATGATACAGGGCAACAACCTTTTCCGCAAGTGGGTTAATTTTGTAGCCTCTACCATTTTGGATTCCAAGCACAAGCAGACTATCAAACTCTTTTGAATGTATAGCTGCTAATATTGCTTCTTCGCTATATTTTTTCTTAAGCTGCAATGCTGCCCCATATTGCTTCTTCCATATCCAGTGCAGAGGATCTCCCTTGGTCCAAAATTTATATGATGGTTTTCCAAGGTTTAATCTCTCTGATCTGCGAATAACTATGTATTCGGCAACATAAGCCTCAAAAGTACAATGTTCTCCAGTGTGGATATGCTTGTACTTATGGGTTTCAGACCATTGCTTCTGATAGTCTTGGTTAAATAGCTCTGGTCTTTTCTGTTCTTCTGTCATTGTAAATCAAGGCTTCCTCAAAGCAACTGTGTAGATCATCTTCGTAAGAACTGTCTTCAATTAATTCTGGAGTCAACCACATCGTCTTTTTAGCGGTATCGCCGTTTATTACGCCAATTGTATAGCAATCGCGGCTTGTGCCACCCATTTGCCCTTTTACAGATCGTATAACATAAACGGCATCTGCGTTCTTCGTATCAGTTGTAACAACATTGGATCGATATTGCAACCCAACACTATTAATTTTTAGATTATTGGTCTTGCAATAATCTTTAAAAGTTAGCCACTGATCGTATTTTTCTAGATATGCAGAAACATTGTCTGAGGTTTCTACAACTATCCAAATTTTCTTTGTGTCATCGCAGGTGGCGTAATGCTTTCGCCAATTGTCAATTCCAAATATATAGCTCATGGTTTAATTTTTGTGATGCAAGTACTACTTTTTAATGAGCGTGGTTTCTTAACATCTCCAAGTGTAGATGCGTTTTCTGTCATGATGGTTATACCGTCTTTTCTAACAAATTGATCACCAGCTTTTAAACCAGACGGTGTTGCTGATGTTTGTGTGGCTTTAACAATGTGCTTCTTGATATAGTTTTCAACAGATGTGATTGGCCTATTAAGGTCTGTGGCAATCTCTGCAATTTCCATATTTTTGTAGTTTTGCTCTATATAAAAACCTTCCACTTTTCCTATTGGTCCTTTTTTAACCATTAATAAAGCTCCTTTGTGCTTTTGTCATATAAATGGGATTTTTAGTCTTCAGATATAGAACATAATTATCGAATGTTGTTTGAGACACGTTCTTAAGCTGCATATTCAGCGTGGACTCTCTGTGGCTATCAATACCGTTTGGGTCATACGGAGCATTATTATGTGTTAATACATAATACTTCCTTTGAAAAGCTCCACTACCAAGTGACGCTTTAGTGTATTTTGCAAATACTTTGTCTTTCTCTCCAGCCGGTGTTTCACCAAGCTTATTAAATAGATCTTCTTGTGTTTTTAAAACAAAGTCTTCTTTTGAAAATGATTCTACAAATTTCATTTGTCACCTGTTATAATATATTTCTTTTTTTGTTCTGGAGTCATTTTATTAATTTCTTTCTTAGAAGCAGAGCCAAAAGCAGAAAGAACAGAGGAACCTTTTTGCTCTTCCGCTTTCTGCTTGGCTTTTGCTTCTTCTTCAGACCTTTTATAATGTCCTAGCTTTTTCCAGTTATTGTCCGCTAGCTGTCCAATGGTCTTAGCGTCTTTCACGAAAACTCCGAGTCCACCATATACTACCCTCTTTAGAGCATCTTGACCACACTGCGGACAAGTGACTAGGGCATCATCCTTGATGGATTGGTGAACGTCGATCATTTCATTGCGACATTCTGCACAAACATAATCATACAACATAAAATTCCTACGATTCTAGAGCGTTTAAGATCCTTCCAAGAATACCATTTCTCTGTATATCATTATAGCCCAAAGAACAAATACCAACACCTTGGAGATTATTTAGTTTCTCTAAGCAGTAATATAAGCCGCTATCTCTATAGAGGTCTGTCTGCTTTGTATCTCCATTAATTATTACCTTAGAATGTTCGCCCATTCTTGTAATAAACATTTTAATCTGTTCCATTGTGCAATTTTGTGCTTCATCAAGAATCATGTAAGAATTATGAAATGTTGCCCCTCTCATGGTTTCAAGAGGTTCAAATCTTATTCTTCTTGTGTTGAAATATAAACCAAACTTATCGCGTCCTAGGAAGTATTTTAAATTTTCTTCCATAGGTGCAAGATATGGCTTAATTTTATCATTCAATTCTCCGGGTAATGATCCTATATCTTTACCTGTGCAAACTAGAGGTCTGGTTACTATAATCGTATCAACTTCGTCTTTCAGCAGTCTAGACGCCGCAATGCCAGCAGCAATAAAAGATTTTCCAGTACCGGATGGTCCGGTGCAAAAAGTTACATCATTTTCTATAATAGATCTGATGTAATTTCTTTGGTTTTCTGTTTTAGCTTCTAATACATTTGGTTTGGGTGTCTGTTTATCTTTTTTGGATTTTTTGTTGTTATTTCTGCCGGTATTATTATGTGCCGCTGCTGCCAAAGCCGTTGTCTCCTCGTTGCGAGGAACCTAGCCCTTCTTGATGAAGCATCATGACGCAAGGAACCTCTTGGAATATAATCTGCGCGATTCTATCCCCACGATTTATTGATACATGCTCATCAGAAGTGTTGTATAAACAAACCATGATTTCTCCTCTATAACCAGAGTCTATTACTCCAGCTAGTACGTCTATCCCTTTTTTTACAGATAATCCAGAACGCGGCCAAATTAAACCAGCCATATGTTCTGGTATCTCAAGTGCTATCCCCGTCTTGACAGTATTGCGTTGTTTTGATGGAATGACTATATCTACGGTGGAATATAAATCCCAACCGGCATCATTGGCATTAGCTTTGGTAGGAATTATTGCGTTTTTTTCAAGTAATTTTACGTTAACATTATTCATAGATCAAATCCTCCAAAGTCTGTATCCTCAAGATCATTTTTACTGGCCCCAATTTTATACGAAGTAATCTCATGCTCTTGTGGAGCAACTTGAACAGCTTCGCTATTCATCCAAGGGTCAGTCCATCCGGCGATTGGATTTTTGCAACCTTTATCATAGGGCAACCCTATGTTTTTTCTTCGGCTCATGCAAAGCCAATCAACGTATTCAGACATGACTCTTTCGTTGAGGCCGATAATAGAGCCATCTTTAAATAGATATTCAGCCCAAGCCTTTTCTTCTGCTGCGGCTGACTCAAACATTTTAATAGCATCTTCTTCGCATTCTGATGCAATTTTGACGAAGCCCTCTTCTGGCACTGTGCGTAAAATCTTAATAATTTCTTGCGTATTGTATAGATGCAAAGCTTCGTCGCGTTTAATGAGCTTAATTATATCTGCATTACCAATCATTTTCTTGTTCTCCGCAAAAGCGAAGGCACATATAAACGACACGTAAAAACGCACCGCTTCTAATATATTTACACTAATTAGCGTAAGATATATTTGTTTTTTTATGTCTTTTGTTGTAGAATTTCCTATTTCTCTTAGGGCATTATATTCTTTGATAGCTACATTTGCCCGTTTTAAAATTTCTTTATCGGTTAGGCAACTATCTAAAATTTCACTTGGGTTATTGTAAACATTTTTGATAATGTATGTGTAACTATAACTATGAATTTGCTCAAAAAATTGCCACACATTCATGCAAGCCTCTAATTCTGGATTAGAAACATGCTCTAAAAGAGTTGGAACGCCGCGACAAATTACACTATCCATCATGGTCTGATATTTCAGATTAGATGTAAAGATAAACCTCTCGTTTGCGGACATTACATCATCATTCTTAAAATCATTTCTATCCTTCTTTAGTTCAATCTCTTCTGGTCGCCAGAAAAATTCTAGCTGCTTTTTGTATAGATCAAAGAAAACTGGATACTTAAATTTGTCATATCTTTGAAGAGAAAGATCTTCACCTAGGAATAGTGGCTGGGCCATGTAGTCTACGTTATTTTTATTTAGTATCGTTTTCATTGTTTTGCCTTCATTTGTTATATTGAGCATGAACCAGATTCGCAGCCTGACGATTTTTCAGTTTGTCCATCTCCGTCTGGCGTATTGCAGTAATAGAAGTTCTTTATACCATATTTATACCCGTAAATCTGATCTTTGATTAACACACTTAATGGAATATTTCCATCTGGAAAATGTGCATAATTATAGTAAAGATTCACGCTTATGCTCATATCAACAAATTTTTGCAGTATCGCACAAATATTCAACACCGCTTTGTTGTCACGCATATCCCAAGCCAGTGTGTAGTAGTTCTTTCTAGAGGCATAATTTGGCACCAGTTGCTTCAAAACGCCATTCTTAGCTTTTTTGTATGAAAGTAGGCTTCTGACAGGCTCAACACCGTTTGTGCTGTTCTGGATTACGCTAGAGGACTCACAGGGCATTATAGCCGTTAGCGTTGAATGTCTTAGTCCGTACTGTTTAATTCTAGCACGAAGATCTTCCCAATCCATAGTATACTCTGGCTTAACCAGTTCGTCAACAGCATTTTTGTACCAATCAACTGGTAGCAGACCATTGGCGTATTTTGTTTCATTGAATTTTGAGCATGGACCAAGCTCTGCTGCTAGCCTGCAAGATTCATTAAGCAAATTCCACTGTATTTTCTCCATAGTGGAATGTACAAGCTTTAAGGTTTCTGGATCATCGTACTTTAGTTTGTTCTTAGCTAAAAATCCTGCAAGGTTTGTTATCCCAATGCCTAAAGATCTTCTGTTTTTAGTAAAGTTCTCGCCTGCGGCTACTGGATAGTCTTGATAATCAATAACAGACTCTAGAGTTCTAACCGCTATTCTACAAGCATTTGCTATATCGTCATCATTATCTAGTTCTGTTAGATTTAGTGCCGACAAAATGCAAATACCGATCTCTGCCTCTTTGTCCTCTATTGAGGAAATTGGCTTTGTTGGATGAATAATTTCTTGGCACAGGTTGGACATATAAACTGGCACATCCCAAGACCCATGCTCATTTGCATTATCAATATTCATAACGTATATGCGGCCAGTTTCAAGTCTTTCCTTAGTGAAGATTTCTGCTAACTTTCTGGCATTAATCTTTTTCTTGAACTTTAAGTTGCGAGACTTTTCGTACTTCTCATATAGCTTGTTGAATTGCTCATTATTTCCGAAAGCTTCATATAGACCTTCTGCCTCATCTGGACTAAACAGAGTAATGTCTTCATTTTTAATTAGTCGTTCATAAAAAAGCTTACAGAATTGAACTGAATAGTCTAGTTTCCTTACTCTGTTATCGTCAGTTCCGGCGTTATTCTTTAAGCAAACAATATCTTCAATCTCATAATGCCAAAATGGCACATGAACAGTTGCAGAGCCGCCACGTATGCCATTCTGACTTGTGGCTTTGACTGTTGATTCAAAGATTTTGAGATATGGAATCAATCCAGTATGAATAACCTCGCCGCCACGAATACTTGAATTAATTGGACGAATGCGGCCAATGTTTAATCCTATTCCTGCACGGCGGGCTGTATATTTTCCAACAGCATGTACGCTTGAGAAAATAGAGGCTAGATCGTCTTTCACATCAACAAGCACACAACTGGCAAACTGTTTGATTTTAGTTCTAACGCCAGCCATAATTGGAGTTGGTAGATTGATTTTAAATGTAGAGAAGCACTCATAAGCATCCTTTACTTCATCAACTACATTAAATAAGGCCATAGCTATAGCCATGTAGGCAAACTGTGGAGTTTCATACATCTCTCCCGTTGCCCTATTCTTTACCAAATATTTATCTATCATTTGCTGTAATCCAGCATATGTATATAGATAGTCTCTATCGTGATCAATACAAGATTCTATCTCTTTGATATCTTCCTTTGACCATTTTTCAAATAAAGCTGGGTCATAAATTCCCTTCTCAATATTTGATTCAATATGCTTAGTCAAAGATGGTGGGCTGTCATACCTCTCCCACAAATCTTTTCTGAGAGACATATTGAGCAATCTAGATGCAACATATTGATAGTTAGGGTGTGACGTTGATGTTAAATCATTAGCTGACTTTATTAGGATCTGGTGTATTTCTTTAGTTGTTATGCCGTCATGAAGAGAAAGGTTGGCATTCATTTCTATATTAGAAAGAGATACATTATTGATATCCTTTATCGCCCACTCTACAACCTTGTGTATCTTTTCTACATTGTAATGCTCTGAATTGCCATTCCTCTTGGTTACGCGCATGAATATTTTCCTTGTAGTATTTCAGGGGAGAATTTTATTTTCAACTAAAGAGTCTTTTGAAGAGTCTATCAACAATCCACTTGATGATGATTGGCAATATAATTTGAAGCAATATGAATGTAAGAATTATAGATCCATATTTGATCTCTTCGTCATTCATTAGGTTTTCTTTAACGAAACCTTGGCATTGTCTCTTCATGGTTTGCTGTTCAGAAAAACTGCAATCCTTGAAAGAGACGCCTCCGTAGTTAGCTATTGTAGCCCATTCTTTAGCGTATTGCAAGCACTTGTCTGCTAACTTTTTTCTGTTTTCGTCATCATATTGTTGACCTATTTCTGACTCAATGCTTGCAAAATCAACATTGTCAATCTCATAAGCCCCAATTGCTTTACTCTCTTTAGCATAGTCAAAATTAATATCTGGAAAATGTTTGATTCTTATTGTTCCAGAAGTTTTCTTAAATATCACACCTTCGATGTCTAAGCTTAATGCAATAATTTTTTTCACTGTTGCTCTTGGTAAATTGTCGTTGAAATCTACAGTGATATGGTCAGTATCAACCGAACTAACAGTAATTTGTGTTGGTGACTTGCAAGCCACCTTTGTTCCATTTAAATCAAAGCCATCTTTGAATATACTATTTAAAATGGTTTCTATTTGAGTAAGATCTATCATGATAACACCTATGAGTTGTGATAAAAATTATACGCACTTAAATCTTCTACTTCATTCCAGTTTTTTTCTTCGTCGTATTCAGACATGTCTCTTTTGTAATTCGTATCTGCTCTGCCACGATTAACCTTATTGATGAATTCTTCTTTGCTTTTTGTAAAATAATGATTTATATGAGCAATATCTGCAACTAAGTCTTCATTGAATGGTCCACGGTGTGGGTTTTTATTTGTATCAACCCAATCGCAGTGCATTAAATTGTGTACATCAACCATGTGTGAACATGGAAGTTTTGCTATTGTTTTAATGTGTTTATTTGGTACTCTTTGTCTTTTTGTAAATCTACTAAGTACAGAATGATCGTCAGATATTTTTTCATGTCCATTGCTACCAAAAAAATACCAATTTATTCCCAACGCTGGGTGTTCAGTATAATCTGATAAAAGCTCTTGAATATTTTTGTGTTTTTTAAGAACTAGAAACTCATCAACATCAAAAAAAGCAGCCCAATCATACTTCCAATTAAATTGATGAATAAAATGGTTGTATGCTGGGACTTGTTGCTGTATTCCAGATATACGAAAAGTTGTTACGTTTGGGTGATTGTAAGAAAATTCCCAATCGTTAGCATATACATAGATATCATTAAAACCAAGTTTGAAATTGTACTTTATCCATTCATCTATGTAGTTGTCTTCATTTTTTGCAATACATACCAGAGCAACTTGTGTCATAATTAATTTTTCTGGATTAGAACCCAAGCAACTCCCATGAAGTTTTCGCTAATTTGATTTTTTTCATTTGATGTTAGAACATGGTTTTCATCTGTAGTTGTTTCTTGAATTAGCCCAATGATCATGTCGGGCAACTCTTTGTATTTACCATGTATAGAATCTTTGAAAAAGTTTTTACCAGCCAATGTATAAACATCATTTACTTGTTGTAAGTGCGCTTCATATCCAAGAACGTTCTTAGCAAATTGATAATTAAATATGGCTAATTTGGCTCTATCAGTAGGATCTGTCACTAAATCTGAAAATTTCTTAACTTTAGATAATACAGCTTCTGTTGGTTTATCGATATTAAGAATAGATATTGGTGGAGTAGGTGGTGGGGTTGGTACCACTGGATTACTTGGAGCAAATAAACTATTTCCAAATATACCGTACATAATTAATAGTACGGCGATAGCATTTTTAGCCATTTGTTTTCTCCTCTTTCTTACTGTTGAGCAATGGGAATACTTCGTCAAGTTTTTCTACAGCAAGTTGTAGACCGTATGAATTACAGTTCTCTTTTAGTTGATACCACAAGTTGATGATATGTAAAAATTTCTCATCTTCTTGTGCATCTGATGGAATTTCTGCTAGTGGATTAACTTTTTTCTTTGGTAACAATTTAGCTAGCAAACTATCAACGCTCACAAAATTTGATAAAATAATAAGAGAGCCAATAGATAGTGCCGCTATCTTTAAAATAGTTTCAATTTGCATATTTTCTCCAGTAACGAATGTGATTGTGAATTATCAAGTTTTACTACCGAATTTGTTTTGGTGTGCTTTTACTATGAAATGGACATGGTGTTTTGTGTCCATCTCCATGTATAATTACTCCGGTGCCTTTGCATACACATTTGGCTGGATCTTCGTCTGGACCCACAACAACGTCGGGTTTTGGGGCAACGACAAAGATTTTTGTTTCAGCTTCTTCAAATGCAGTTTTTGCTTGACTCTTCCATTCGTCAATATACTGAGCATACATTTCTGTAATATCTGCCGTTGGCAAAGAACAGCAGTTTGTTACAGAACATCCTGTTAAAGTGAGCAATAATAGTAAACATGTTAAATATTTCATGGGTTTCCGCCGTCTACAGAGTGATAATATCCAAGATCATCGAACCTAGTTGTGTACTTTGTTTCCATAGCATTGTATGTTACGGATTTTTGATATGTTGCATCGGATAGATTATATGCGCCCGTTCTGTAGCAATTTACTACAGTTGTTGCGTTTTTAATTGTTTCATTATTTGGTACTACATTAGTGACCACATCGACTGTTGTTACTGCCATGTTTGACTCCTTTAAGTATTATACTAGCGTACCACAGCAACCGCAAACTAGATTACACGAATCTGCCTGAGAGTGCATTATAGCTTGCTAATATTTCTGATGATGTAAGACTTTTTCTGTACTGTTTTAAAACTGCAATTTTTTGTTTTGCTTGATTGTCGGGTTGGTAATTTGATCCTATTCTCAAGTTATAATTAGATCTGAAATCATAAAGGTCAGTTGCCGAATTGACGAATTGACCATTTTTATATACTGAAATAACCCCATTAGATCTAGTGTATACTAAATTGACCCAAGTATTTGGTGTAATTGAAATGTTTCCGCGACCAATTAGTGTTCCCGCAGAATTTTTATACTGCAAATTTACACCTGTTGTTCCATTGAAAGCAATTCCGTTTAATCCGGGATAGAAATAACCACCCTTAGATACTATTTTAGGACCATATTGACTTATTTGTATTGAATAAAGATATACCCAAATATCAAATGTAAAATTTGAATTCAAACAATCGTTAATATAAGCATTATTTAGTACTTCAGCGTAATCGTCTCTACCATCAAATATCATATGTTGACCATCATAGTATGCACCATTAATTAGCTTGGCACTGTTGTTGAATCCACTGAGGTCATTCCACACTATACCAGATCCTGTATAGCTATTTGAGTTTTGTGAATCTAAATGTAGCACCAAGTCTGAACCATCTAGAATTGTCCACTTTTTTGCTACTAGGGAATCTCTAGCTGTAGTTCCACCTCCACTAGTTTTTGAATTACCACCATTAAACTGCATACCAGTTTTTGATCCAAGGTATGTATTTAATGATACTAATATGTCATTATATGTAGCTGTTGGAATTGTCACTTTGTCAAATACTGCTAAGAATGATAAATTGTCAACGCTCGTATTGTATCTAAAAATATCTGCTGGAATACTATTTAAAGATGTGCATCCAGCGAAAGTGTAATTGAAAGATGCTGACCCAACTGAAGTATTGTATCTAAATAGATTTTCTGGAATACTTGTTAAGCCCGTGCAATTATTAAAAGTTGCATAAAAATCTCCCTTGCCAAGCTTGGTCTGATTTTTAAATAGATTTTCAGGAATTGCTGTTAGTCCAGAACATCCAGAAAATGTACTATCAAAAACATTCAAATTTACATTTGGGTAATACTGAAATAGGTTATCTGGCAAAGATGCGATACTCACACATCCCATAAATGTTTGTTTAAAATTGCAAAGGCCACCAATTATTCCAATTATACCGGTGGATTTTAATCTTTGTTTGTCTAAATCATTAGATCCAAATTTTATATTTCCACCAGCACCAAGGCTTCCACTAATAGTTATTGTATATGTTCCAGATGATGCGTAAGTTTTGTTTTTGACGCCACTAGAATTATATGATAGCGTTGATCCATCGCCCCAATTAATCAATATGTTTATTATTGAACCCGTGAGAGATATGCTAAAATTTTGATTATTAGCAGTCGTTTGTATGGAGACTTGCCAACTACTTGGTGCTAGAGTTGTGGTAGTTGTAGTTGTAGTTGTTATATCTGGAGACACAGGTAAAGAATTAAATGTACGTTTCTTATTGAAACGATCAGTATATTCTAGTTCTATCGCTTTTACAGTTTCTGGTTTCTTATTTGCTGTATTGTCTACGGTTTTATATGAACCAGTTTTTTGACAAGTTACCACAACGTTGTTGTTAGCAACTTCTTCTTTGTTTGGAACTATATTTGTTACTACGTCTGATGTTGACATATTTAGTTATTATTTATACCGCAGTAAGCTGCACTGCACTTAAACCAGCATACGAGTCGTTTGTGCCGTCAGGCGTGAGAGTCCAACGGTATGTCGAATAATTTGCTGGCGATGCCAGAGTGAAAGACTTTGTTTGCCCGCCGCTCTGCCACGACACAACTTGCGTGTCAAGGAGCGTGAAGTTCGTTCCGTCATTGCTGCCGGATAGTTCCCAGCCGCCGATGCTGTAGTCTCTGCTGCCCGCTCCGGTGAAGGTGTAGCCGCCAATGTAAGATTTCAAGCCCCCGGCGAACGAATACTGAAAATAACGCTTTGGTGTGTCCGAACCGTTGCGCGCAGTGTTGTATTCGCTACTGCTACCGTCAAACAAGTTCCACACAGCACCGCCGCCGACTGTGTTTGCCTCTGCTGTTCCATTGCTTGTGTTGCTGGTCAGCGTTGGGATCGCTCTGAAAACTTCATTCGGAGCAGCCGTTGTTGTTGTGGTCGTAGTAGTAGTTGTTGTGGTACTAGTTGTTGGGGCGGCAGTTGTGGTAGTTGTAGTGGTCGTTGGAACAGCCGTAGTTGTGGTGATGGTTGTTGTCGGGACTGCGGTTGTTGTTGTAGTGGTTGTACCATTTAAAGTAACAACACATACTTTATTATAAGCAGTAAAGTTTAGCTCATAGCTTCCATAAACATCGTCGCCACTTCTTGAATAAGGAAGTGTTTGTGGGCCTAAATTAACAGCCGTAGTTGGTGCGGTCACAGAGTAGAAAGTAACCTGTGCTGTTTGACCGTTATAATTAGTGGATGTTATTTGAATAGATGCCATAGCTTGTTTCCTCTATTAAGAATTAGTTTGATTATTCCAACTATCTTTATCAACAACAAACCCAAACATAAATAGTGTTCGTGGATTATCTCCATGACAAATTTCAACACTATGATAAAGTTCTGTTACTAAATAACACATCATATCTCCTTCATTTAAATCATAAGTCTTATCCTCAACATGAACCGTACCACCATTCTCTGCTTTGCTTGCAAGAATGTTACATCTTAATCCAACAACCCCCTCGCCCACACTAGGATCTTTATGTTTATACACATCGCCATCGTTATAAGTTACACTAACAACAACACCATCTTTTCCGTGTCCCTCAATAACTGGAGCTTGTGCTGTTAGCGGAACAGTTTGACGAATTCTGTCCTGTAAAGTCTTTACTAACTCTGGGTAACTAATATTAGGACTCATACGATTAGTAAGTCTTTTCTTAGTTGTGCTAAATTCTTTCTTATCCCAATCTCCAGTAATTCCATCAACAAACTGTCCATCAGTTACGGCTTGATTAGCCCAATCCTTAAGAGCTTGAATTTCTTCTGCTGTTATAAAATTAGGGACTAATAATACCTGACCATCAAAATTATTTGCCATAGTAATTCTCCTTTAATCTTTGGTATAGTTCATTATCATTATAATACTGTTTGACCACTAATTCAAGTTGTTGTTCATTTAAAACTGGCTTTTTTTCATCTTTTTCTTCGTTTAGTCTTGGTACAGGAGTGGTTAGTCCCAACCAAGCTGCACATTCATCGATCTGTTCTGGAAATAAGAAGTATTTAATACTATCATGTAAAAGCCCCATACTTTCCATAGTCCAAAAGTGAACCTCGTCTTCCAAGAGTCCTTCTTCCACGGTCTTGTTTCTTCTGGCACAACTGCTTCTGAATCTATCCACGGGATTTCTGACCATGCAACAAGTTGGCATTTCTGGAATTCCCATTTTTAAATCATATCCTTGAAGGTTCATGATGGGATGCCATTTTTCTTCTTTTAGATGTTCGGGCTGAGTCTTTATATGGTCTTTTGGAAGCATAAGATTCATCAAGGCATGACTTCCACTTCTTGTAACAAGAGCCAAAGCTTTACCATTAAATAATGCACAAACCCCTCTCATATGTTAAAAGCTCCTATTAATTGAATATCTCCAATACAAATAGGATAAGGACAACTACTTTTGTCACAGAACGTACTGTAAAGTGTTCCTTGTGTAAAGGAAAACTTGTAGTATCTATAGTATCCTGTGGTGGTTAGATTAAATTTTGTATAAGACGATACATTTGTTGATGTATTGTTTGAAACTGTGTGAAGCAGTGTCCAGTTTGTATTGTCTGTTGATCCATAAACTTTCCAGTATGTTGGAGATGCATTAGGTCTATAAAAACCACTATAATTGCCTGTTTTTATATTGTACGATGTTACTTTAATGCTTTGTCCAAGATCAACTACTCCCGTCAAACTAGCAGAAGCACTAGGTCTAAAATTAACGTCGGTTACCCAAGCTATTCTGTTTGGCTTTGTTGTTCCATTTACAAAAACATCACTTTTCCTAAAATCATGACCACTGTACGGGGATCCTAAACCAAAAACATTTTTTATGTTAGTATCTCCAGAATAAGACACACCACCCAAAAATTTATCAAATCCATGTATTGAACAACTAATTGAAGGATCTTCATATCCATATAGTTGCATTTCTCCCAATTGAAAGAATGGATAATTATAGTACTGGCATCCTCCCTTATTGCAATTTACTCCGATTCCCAAATTTGTACTTCCTTTTGTTACTGCAAGCCTATAAACTTTATAAGCAGCAGGCGAACCTATTGAGTATTCATTGTATGGACTTGATGAACATAATCGACTGGTTGCGTAACTGAAAGTTTGAGAACTTCTGCTGTCTACTACTGTCCAATTAATAAAATCATTAGTTCCATAAAGAATCCAATCTCTAGGATAATCAGATCCTATATTACTACTTAATGGAGACTGTTTTCTTGTGGAATAATAAATATTCGAACCAGGATTTATATTTCCTATTCCATTAACAAATCCGTTCCACATTCTGTATTTTGTCAAAACAACAGGAAGGTTAAAGTCAAAATAAATGTATGTGAGCGGGGTTGTTCCGCTCCAATAATATATGCTGTTGCAATAGTAGTTATTGTCGTATGAGTTTTGGTATGGCAAAATTCCTGTGAAAAGATTATTTGTAGTTATATTATAAGCGTAACCAGCATACGTTCCATTATCAAGCTCATTGGCGTAAGGAGAAAGTAAATATCCGTTCCCAAGTCTTACGCTGGTTGATGCGTATTTGTAGAAATCATAGCAACTGAATTTATAGTAGTTGCTTGATTGAGATCCTGCTGTTGGATCATATATTGTTCCTCCTCCTACTAATACTCTTTCATTTGGCATAATTCACCTTTATATTAATGTTCCTCGTAAAACAATGTCGGCTATATTTGCTGACCAAGAGCAACCATTCTTTCCACAATTTTGAGTTCCATCTTTGAACACAAATTTAAAGTATTTGTATCCGGTAGAATTGCTAAAACTGAATGTTGTTGATATTGAACTAGTACTTTGCCCAGTTCTACTGTCCAGTAAAGTGTATGAACTTAAATCATTACTTCCATAAATATCCCAACTTGTTACCATTTCCATATAGGGAGAGCCGACACAGCGAATGTTGTACCCACTCAGTACTATTGGAAAATCAAATCCAATGTATTCTGTTTTGTATTGTCCGACTGGTGTTGAATTAATTCTGTAATAATGGTCCCAAGTTCTGCTTGTTCTACTGTCATGACCAAGGAATCCAGAGTTGTAGAAAGCATAACTAAACGAATAGTAATTGCCACCAGTTGTAGATATGCTACTCAAAGCCCCAGAACTGGTTATGTATTTTGCTGTTGGTAGACTTCCATAGTATCCATGAAGACCGCATGAAGTGGAAGGATTTTCATAACCCCACAACTGGAGTTGTCCAAGCTGCCAATCATAATAACAGTCTCCATACTTATTGCAATTATATCCGTTTCTGCCTCCAGCAGTCACTAAGAAACGATAAACCTTATACGCTGCTGGGCTACTTATTGTATATTCATTATATGCGCTAGTGCTTGGATTATCACTTGTTGCATACGGGAGTCTACCTTGGCTAGTCCTTACGTCCACATCAGACCAAGAAGTTCCATCTAATGATCCTTGCAGTTTCCATCCTTGAGGAGTTTGATTTCCGTAATCAGAGTATCTTGTGGTGCCATTGCTCGGATCAGTAAATGCAACGCCGCTCTTAAAGGCATTCCACAGTCTGTATTTCGTTATTATTGTGGGAACTATAAAGTTATAGTACCAAGGATATCCATAACTATTTGTATTGTTTATGTATTTTCCATGAATATTGTCATAAGGCAATGATCCGTTTACAAGTGCTTCATTAGTCTGGTTTACTATATTGCTAAAGTATGCTCTATAATCAGAATTAATGAAAGAAGCAACATAATTTGTTCCACCACCAACTAATGCTCTTGGAGTGCTAGAAACATTTTCTTGCATTATAATTCCCGGAGACTGTGTGGTAGTTGTTGTCGTGGTAGTTGTCGTTGTGGTAGTAGTTGGAGCAGGCGTGGTAGTTGTCGTTGTGGTAGTAGTTGGAGCAGGCGTGGTAGTTGTCGTTGTGGTAGTAGTTGGAGCAGGCGTGGTAGTTGTCGTTGTGGTAGTAGTTGTAGTTGACTCTGCTGCTAAAAGCTGTACCCCCCTGAGTCCAGCAAACGAATCGTTTGTTCCATCCGGCGTAAGAGTCCATCGATAGGTGGAGTAATTTGCTGGTGTTGATAGCGTAAATGTTAATTGCTGTCCACCGCTTGAGTATCTTGTTGTATAGGCTAACTGTGTATCAAGCAGCGTGAAGTTTGAGCCATCATTGCTTCCCGATAATTCCCAACTAAAAATACTAGCGAATCTATCTGCAACCGCAGTCATGGTGTAGCCACCAATCAGAGACTTTGCGCCGCCAGCAAATGTATATTGAAAATACCTCTTTGGTGTGTCCGAACCGTTGCGCGCAGTATAATATTCAGTGCTACTGTTGTCAAACAGGTTCCATGCGGCACCACCGCCGACCGTGTTCGCTTCCGCAGTTCCGTCTGAAGTGTTACTAGTAAGCGTTGGAATTGCGCGGAACACTGGTGCCACAGTAGTGGTAGTAGTAGTAGTAGTAGTAGTAGTAGTAGTAGTAGTAGGTGCAGCGGTGGTGGTGGTTGGAGCTTCCGTTGTGGTGGTTGTAGTTGTAGTAGTAGTGGGTGCGGCGGTTGTTGTGGTAGTGGTGGTAGTTGTCGTTGTGGTAGTTGTTATCGACCCACAATTTATAGGAATCAAAACGGTATTATAGCCCCAATTAAGCGGTGGTGTAGATGAATTACTTTCTAATGTGAAACTTGGTGGCGCAGTAAATAAAGACGTTCCGGGCATGGACTGATTTGCGTTAATGTACCAATAAGTAAATGTATAAGATTGTTCTTGATATGTTTCTCTAAACATTATTCTGGTGTCGGGACCACTTGTTTGCACATAATAATTTACTCCATCATAACTACCAGCTTGACAAAGATTATAACCATTACCAGTGTTCCATCCAGTACCACTCATATTAAACCCAGTTATTGTGCCGGGAGCGACGGTTGTTGTAGTAGTGGTTGTGGTTGTGGGCGCAGCCGTCGTTGTAGTAGTGGTAGTTGATGTTGTGTTGGTAGTAGTACTTGTCGTGGTTGAAGTTGTACTAGTAGTTCCAGAATTAACTTCAGAAATAGCAACATCGCATGGAATTATGTAATTGTTACCAAGTATTCCACTAGCTATAGTCTCTACTTGTTGATTAATAGTACTTGCTACCGTTGTATTTGTTTGTTTGAGATCAATACCTTGTTGTAATAAATTTTGCAATAAAACTAGCGAAGAAATTTCATTTCCTCTATCATAGTTTTCAATATCTTTGTTAGAGATGTAGTTAATGTT
>Ga0209400_1000964_pt1 | contig 24330 bp, 16 predicted proteins | sample M_130807_EF_Meta_FD_187313 | JGI IMG/M metagenome (GOLD analysis project Ga0209400, IMG submission 187313) | Freshwater microbial communities from Lake Montjoie, Canada to study carbon cycling - M_130807_EF_MetaG (SPAdes) (version 2) | ecosystem: Environmental > Aquatic > Freshwater > Lake... | reverse complement strand
TTGACATTTTTCTAAAGTGGTTTTTCCTTTTGAACGCATGATTTTGTTCATGTATGAAGGATGTTGGTCTTCAGGAATATCGTTGTAGTATTGTTCTAAGATTTGCGCCAAGATTTTTTCATCAGCGCTTGCAAAAAATGAGCTGTAAGCATCTTCAGTTGCTGCAATTGCAGCTTTTAAAGCTTTTTCAATTTGCTCTTTGTCTTTGTTTTCTTTGCTCGCCTTTATATAAGGGTAAAAAGAACTGGCAGTACTGTTTGCCGTTACGCCTAAAATTCCTTCACTTAAATAAGTTCTTTGTAATGCATAAGGTTTATACACAACATAGGCCTTTTCAATGTTTGGCAACACGTTCGCATATTCTTTGTTTTGAATTGCAAATTTGTAGAAATCCAATTCTAGGTTCTTTTTATATTCTACCACTTTCAGTCTTTTCAATTGTTCGGTTTGACCAATGAAATACTTCCAGTAATTGGCTACACTTGCATAGTCAGCAGATAACAATAAACGATCGCTCACGTTTTTGTCCATTACTTCTTTCCAAGCTTGCAACCTGATGGCTCTTAATTTTACAATGGTTGGATTTATTTTTTCAACAGCCAATTCAATGCCTTGTGAAAATTCATACCTATTGGTTCTACCAGGGAAACCCATGATCATGGCATAATCTCCAGGATTGATGCCTTTCATACTCACCGGTAAATGGTGTTTAGGCTTGTAAGGAACATTGTTTGTTGAATAAGCTGCTGGCTTGTTGTCTTTGCCAGCATAGATTCTAAACATGCTGAAGTCTCCAGTATGTCTTGGCCACATCCAATTGTCTGGATCTCCACCAAATTTTCCTACAGATTGAGGAGGCGTTCCAACCAATCTGATATCGGTGAATTTTTCAAACACAAACAAATAATAGGCATTGCCTTTGAACATCTCTCTGATTTGCGCTTCGTAATGTGTTCCTTTGGTTGTTTCAGCAATGATTTTCTTATAAATTTTTTGCAAAGAATCTGGTCTGTTTTTTTCCTCTACACCTGCAAGCATAGGTAAAATACGGTCGCTCACATCATCAATTCTTTGTACTATTGAAACCCACATGCCCGCTTTTGCTCTTTCTTCCCCTTTGTTTTTGGCCCAAAATCCGTTGTCTAAAATATTGTCTTCTTTGGTTGACAAGGAAGCAATGGCATCATAGCCGCAATGATGATTGGTTAAAACCAAACCTTCGCTAGAAATAATTTCACCGGTACAACCACCATTAAACCAAACAATGGCGTCTTTCAATGAATTGTGGTTGACATCGTACAATTGTTCCGGAGTTAATTTTAACCCCTTGGCTTTCATTTGTTCGTAATTGTAGTTTTTTAACAATGATGGGATCCACATGCCTTCATCGGCTTTGGCAACATTCCCTGCAAACATGCTCAATACAAGCAAATAAGCAATCAGTTTTTTCATATTTAAATTTTGAATTAATAAAACGAAAGTAATGATTTTTACTTTTCAGTTGGTTAAAATTTAAAGAAATTGGGCTTCTAAATGAGAGAGACAATAAATTTAACCTTGACTTCTACCTTTTGAATCTTATCATTGTGGGAAGGTAATTATGTTTGGATTAGAAACACATTTAGCTGTAATTCTTGTTGCTTGCTTGCTTGCAGCAGTAATTTTTGAATTCATCAATGGATTCCATGATACCGCTAATGCAGTTGCAACTGTAATTTACACCAATTCACTTACACCTCAATTTGCTGTAGTTTGGAGTGGTATTTGGAATGCCATCGGCGTTTTTGCAGGTGGTATAGCAGTTGCCATGGGAATCACTCATTTATTGCCATTGGAATTGCTTTTGAATGCAGATGTTTATCAGAATATTGCATTGATTTCATCCCTATTATTGACAGCAATCATTTGGAATTTTGCTACTTGGTTTGTTGGTATTCCAAGCTCTAGTTCTCATACTTTGATTGGCTCAATCATTGGAGTAGGCATGGCTTATTCTCTGTTTATTGACCATACAGGTCATGGATTTATCAACTGGGGAAAAGCCAAAGAAATCGGTTTGAGTTTGTTCCTGTCTCCGCTTCTTGGTTTCAGTTTGGCTATTTTGTTGATGTTTGTCATGAGGCAAAGCATCAAAGCCAAATTTATATTTAAATCACCCAATTCAAATAATCCTCCACCTTTTTGGATTCGCTTGATTTTGTTATTGACCTGCACTGGGGTGAGTTTTTCACATGGGTCCAATGATGGGCAAAAAGGAGTGGGGCTTGTGATGTTAATTTTAATATCAATTGTTCCTGGTTATTTTACTTTAGACCTTACAAGAAAGCCAGTAGAATTGAATGAACACATTTTGCAATTCAATGCCATCGTTTCTAAAATTGATACCAACGAGCTGGTTTCAACAGAACAACTAGAATTGTCCAAAATCAAAACCGAGTTGGCTCAGTTTCAATTCAACCTTCAATCCATACAAAGTTTTGACCAAATGTCAAATGCACAAAAATTTGAAGTCAGATCAGACTTGGTTAAAATAGGAAAAGGTGTTCAAAGTTTGATAAAAAGTAAAAATTTGAACTTGAGTATTACGCAAAAAGAAGAATTGTTGAAAGAAACGACAAAAATAAAATCGATAACAGAATACGCACCAAACTGGGTAATCTTGATGGTTTCTTTGAGTTTAGGATTGGGAACATTGGTAGGGTGGAAGCGAATAGTAACCACCATTGGCGAAAAAATTGGGAAACAACATTTATCTTATGCACAAGGTGCTAGTGCTGAGTTGGTAGCTGCTTCAACTATTGGTTTCTCTACATGGTTAGGATTACCAGTCAGCACAACCCATGTATTGTCTTCAGGTATTGCAGGAAGTATGGTAGCCAGTAAAGGGGTTAAAAATTTGCAACCTAAAACCATTAAAATGATTGCCTTGGCATGGATTCTGACATTACCAGTAAGCATTGTGCTCTCAGGGGCGCTTTTTTTATTGTTCAGGGCTTTTATTTAGAAGATTTTACGGCATTGATCCATTCAAAATTCGCATCAAATTTACATTGATTTAAGTAATTGTTTTGGAAACCCTTGTTGTGAGGTTTAGGACCAATTGAGTATTCAGAACCAACCAAAACTTGTCTGTTTTTTAAAGCGTTTGGATTGAATTGACCGTCATTTTTAGCCAGATTGTCTATCAAAACCAATGCTTGGTCAAATCCTGCTATCGCATATTCATCAGGTTCTTTGTTGTAAATCTCTTTGTATTTTTCTATACAATCTTGTGCTACTTTGCTTTCGCTAGCTAAAAAATAAGGGTTTAAAATGGTCACATCTAAATGCTTCCACAAAGGGAAATTGATGGCATTGTAATCGAGCCATTTTCTATTACCAATTACATGGATGTCAATAAACTGAGTGGTATCAGCCAAAAGCTTCAAGGTGCTGTTGACCAGAAATTCATTTTCAGCATCAATCCAAACCATATTGGTTTTGTCAAGCTTGAAATAATTCTTGTAATTGATGTGTTTGTCTATATCTAAACATTGAATCTGAAAGCCAGGGTAATTGTTTTTGATTTTATTGATACGTGATGAAATGATCTTGTCATTCTTCCCTTTTCCTGAAAATACCACCAAATTGATATTGGTATGCCCATCCTTTTTTAATTGCTCCAATACAATATCCGCATAAGATTCCAAGTCTGGGTTTATGCAAATCAAATAGGGGTCTTCAATTTTTGATTTGGTCAAAGTAAGCAAAGGACTTACATGGTATATTTGGCTTTGTTTGCTGAAATTCTCCATGAGTTGCTGTCCAATGGCAACCACAGGGCCAATGATTAAATTGGCATTGAGTATTTCATTTTTCTTTAACAATTGCTTGAAATAGACAGTATCGTTTTTGGTGTCAAAAACATTTACTTGAATGGGGATGCCATTTTTTGACATGCTGTCTAAACCCAAACTCAGACCTTCAAAATAAGACCTACAAGCATTGCCAAGTGCAGCTTTGGGGCTGAGTTCATTGCTCAGAATTTCTTTGCTACAAAAGGGCATTAGCACCGCCAAATTCAAAGTATCTTTTGAATACAGATTTTGTTGTGCATTGACCTTTAATAATTGAAATGTCAATACAAATGCAATACTTAGGCCACGTAAAATTTTACTCCCATTCAATGGTTGCAGGTGGTTTAGAGCTGATATCATAGACAACACGGTTTATTCCTTTTACTTCGTTGATGATTCTGTTGGCTACTAAACTTAGAAATTCATGCGGTAAATGACAAAAATCTGCAGTCATGCCATCTACTGAGGTAACGGCTCTCAAGCAAATCACATGTTCATAAGTTCTTTCGTCACCCATAACACCAACTGATTGAACAGGTAAAAATATAGCGCCAGCTTGCCAAACTTGGGTATACAAGTTTTTTGATTTCAATTCATTGATGAAAATGGAATCGGCTTCTTGTAAAATTTGAACTTTTTCTGGAGTGATATCGCCTAAAATTCGAATAGCCAATCCTGGACCTGGGAAAGGATGTCTGTTCAAAATCAATGCATCAATACCCAGTGCGTGGCCCACATTGCGAACTTCATCTTTAAACAACATACGCAAAGGCTCCACAATCTTGAGCTTCATTTTTTCAGGTAAACCTCCCACATTGTGGTGCGATTTGATAGTGGCAGATGGCCCTTTCACACTCACACTTTCTATGACATCAGGGTAAATGGTGCCTTGTGCCAACCAATTGATTCCACTGAGTTTATTGGCTTCTTCTTCAAAAACTTCTATAAAAACTCTGCCTATGGTTTTTCTTTTGGTTTCAGGGTCACTGATGCCTTTTAATTCATCTAAGAAACGAGATTTGGCATTTACACCAATCACGTTCAAGCCCATTTCTTTGTACACTTCTAAAACTTGTTCGTATTCATCTTTTCTCAACAAGCCATTGTCTATGAAAATACCTGTCAACTGCTTGCCAATTGCTCTTTTCAATAACACTGCAGCTACTGAAGAATCAACACCTCCTGACAAACCAATGATGACTTGGTCGTCGCCTATTTTTTCATTGATTTCTCTGATTGCTGATTCAATAAAATGATCTGGGTTCCAGTTTTGTTGAAGACCAGCTACTTTGCTGATGAAATTATGTAGTAATTTTTTGCCATCTGTACTGTGTGTTACTTCTGGGTGAAATTGGATTCCATAAGTCAATTCACCCTTGATTTTGAAGGCCGCATTTTCAACAGAGCTGGTACTTGCAATGCATTCAAAATTGGCAGGAATTTCTTTGATGGTATCACCATGACTCATCCATACTTGGCTATTGGCTGCGATTCCATCAAATAATACTGCGTCATTGACCATACTTAAATTGGCTCTACCGTATTCTCTAATTTTTGAAGGCACCACAAAACCACCGTTTGCATGCGCAAGGTATTGAGCGCCATAACAAACACCTAATAGCGGAAGTTTGCCTCTATACATACTTAAATCAATTGCAGGTAACAGCCCATCGCTAACGCTATATGGGCTTCCGCTCAATATAACTGCTTTGGTTTGTTCATCAAGAGTTGGTAAGTTTGTACAAGGATGTATTTCTGAATAAACATTCAATTCTCTCAACCTTCTAGCAATAAGTTGTGTGTATTGTGAACCAAAATCAATAATGAGTACTTTTTCTTCCATCATAATGCCTGCAAATTTCAACAAATAAATTTTACTATCCTAAAATAATCATGAGAACACTTCAGCAAATTGATATTGAAACGTATAGTAAAAGGACTGAACATCTCTGTTTATTGGATGCCAGGAGCGAGGCTGAATTTTTAAAAGGACATATTCCTGGGGCTGTTTCTTTTCCACTTTTGAACAACCAAGAACGGGTTTTGGTTGGAACCTGTTACAAGACAAAAGGAAGTTTTGAGGCGGTAGTCTTAGGTTATGAATTGGTTGCCCCAAAATTTGCCAAAATGATCAAGAATGCCCACATGGCATTTGGTAAAAATAAACTCATTATTCATTGTTGGAGAGGCGGATTAAGGAGTCAAATTTTAGGAAATTTATTGTCTTCTGCTGGTTTTGAAGTAAGCATTATCACTGGGGGCTACAAAGCCTATCGCCAGTTTGTTCAACAAGGTTTTGAAACAGTTCACAATGTAAAAGTGATAGGTGGTTTTACTGGAAGTGGTAAAACCGATTTGTTGTATGCTTTGCGTCTAAAAGGAGAACAAGTCATTGATTTGGAAGGTTTGGCAAATCACCATGGTTCTGCATTTGGCGGCATTGGAAAAGGCTTACAACCTACTCAGGAACAGTTTGAGAACAACTTCTTTTCATTGCTTCATTTACAAGACAAAACCAAAGCAATTTGGGTAGAAGATGAAAGCCGTTTGATTGGTAAAATTCAGATCCCTGATTCCTTTTTTCTACAAATAAGAAAGGCCCCATTGTTTTTTATAGAAAGCAGCTTAGACGAGAGAATAAATACCATCATTGAAAATTATGCAAAACACGATGTCAATGAGTTAATCAAGGCAACCAAGCAAATTTCAAAGAAATTGGGAGATTTGAGAACCCGCTCCGCAATTGAAGCTTTGCAGAACAATGATTTCCAAGCCTGGGTAAAGGAAGTTTTATTCTATTACGACAAAGCCTATACCAATGGTTTGCAATCAAAGGTAAATTCGTCTAGGGTTCATATTTCAGGGGATAAACAATCCATTATCAATCAATTATTGAGTCAATAAATACTTAGAATAAGGCTTTTAAATGCTGTGATTATTCGTAAATTTGCCACAAAATTTAAATTATGGCAGGAACCGAATTTTTTGGAGCAGAAGAGAAAAAAGAAATCAATGATGTATTGGAAACAGGTATATTGTTCAGATACAACCATGATGCGCAAAGAAACAATATTTGGAAAGCAAAAGAATTTGAAAAAGAAGTAGCCAACTTAGTTGGAGCAAAATATGCACATGCAGTTTCAAGCGGCTCTACAGCTGTTTCCTGTGCTTTGGCCGCTGCTGGTATTGGCGCTGGAGATGAAGTCATAGTTCCACCTTTTACCTATATCGCTTCTGTTGAAGCTGTAATTTTTGCTGGAGCACTTCCAGTATTTGCTGAAATAGATGAAACCCTTTGCTTGAGTGCAGAAGGAATCAAAAAGGCAATCACGCCAAAAACCAAAGCAGTTTTATTGGTGCACATGTGTGGTCAAATGGCCAATATGGACGAAATCATGCCCATAATCTTAGAAAACAATTTGGTATTGGTTGAAGATGCAGGACAAGCCATGGCAGCCAGTTTCAAAGGTGTATCAACTGGATTATGGGGTACAACAGGCTGTTACAGTTTCGATTTTTTCAAAATTGCCACTGCTGGTGAAGGCGGTGTAATGGTTACCAATAGCGAGAAAGCATACAGCTTAGCAGATAATTTTGCAGACCATGGACACGACCACAAAGGCAACAACAGAGGCATGGAGAACCATCCTGTATTAGGATTCAATTACCGAATCTCTGAATTGCATGCTGCTGTGGGTTTGGCTCAAACCAGAAGAGTGCCACAAATTAGAACCCTCAACAACCAACATAAAAAGTTTTTGATGGCTGAATTAGGAAAAATCAATAGGGTTTCATTTGCTGAAATTCCAGACAAGGATGGAGACTCTGCTACATTTTTAAATATTTTGATGCCTGATACCATCTTGGCTCAAAAAACAGTGAACGCATTCAATCAAAATGGCATAACAGGTTTCAATTACTGGTACACCAATATGTACCATTTCATCAACCAATGGGACCATATCAAAGAAGGTAGGGTAGCAGCCAAAACGAATGTACAATTATTGGGCGCACCCCAAGATTATGCCAATTTAGAATTGCCAAAAACACAAGCAACCATTGGCCGCTTGATTTCTTTTGGTATCAAAGCAACTTGGACTGAAGAGGAATTAAAAACTTTGGCAGCAAACATTACAAATGCTATTCATTCTGTAATGAAATAAATCATTTACATGAGTCATAAAAATTTTAAAAGCATTGAGAAAACAGTTTTTGGAAGAGGAAGTTTTGCTCAATTGGACGAAATTCTTGCAGAAAAGCGCCATTTGAACAATGGCAATATGGTTTTTATTGTTGATGCCTATTTTCAAGACAAAGCATTGGCAAAACAGTTGCCCTTAAAAGCTAATGATTTGGTTTATTTTATAGATGTAGATCCACATGAACCTACAACCGAACAAATAGACCAATTGAGAGATGAAATTTTAGCCAAAAAAGGATTGCCTTCTGGTTTAATTGGTATCGGCGGTGGCAGTATCATGGATATTGCAAAAGCAACAGCCTTGATGTTGACCAATGAAGGCTCTTCAGTTCAATATCAAGGTTTAAACTTGATTAAAAAACCGGGTGTTTACCACGTGGGCGTGCCTACCATCTCTGGAACTGGCGCAGAATGCAGCATGACTGCTGTATTAACAGGTCCTGAGAAAAAATTAGGTTTGAAATGTGAATGGACCATTTTTGACCAAGTGATATTGGATTCTGAATTGACCGCATCTGTTCCAGTTGACAAATGGTTTTATACAGGAATGGATACTTTTATTCATTGTATTGAAAGCCGCGATGGCATTTTAAACAATGCTTATAGCATGGCTTACGGCGAGCAATCGCTGAAGTTATGCAGAGAAATCTATTTAGGAGAACAGGCTGGTCAATCGCCAGAAAATGACGACAAATTAATGGTTGCTTCCTTGATGGGTGGCTTAAGCTTAACCTATAGTGAAGTTGGCGTTTGCCATGCTTTGAGCTATGGATTGAGTAAAATATTTGGAGAAAAACACTGTTATGCCAATTGTTTAGCATTTCAACACCTGAGTGATTTTTATCCAGAGGGAGTTGAAGAGTTCAATCGCATGTTGGCCAAACACAAGATTATTTTACCAACAGGATTGAGCAAAAATTGGACGGATGCTGAAATTACAGCCATGGCGCATGTTGCATATAATTTGCACCATATGTGGAACCATGCCATTGGTACTGATTGGAAAGAAAAAATTGATATCGGATTTATTGAGTCTTTATTTAGAAGAATGTAATTGTTAAACAAATGACAAAAATTGTAAAAGTAGGAAATATTGAATGTGGCTCAGACAACTTGTTTCTGATTTCGGGCCCATGTGTAATTGAAGATGAATCAATCATGATGAAAACAGCAGAGATGCTGAAAGAGATTTCTGAAAGGTTAAAGATTGAAGTAATTTATAAATCATCATTTCAAAAAGACAACCGCAGTAGTTTGAAATACTATGATGGTCCGGGTTTGGACAAAGGGGTAAAGTTATTGGCTAAAATCAGAGAACAATTTGGTTTCCCAATTTTAACAGATGTGCATTACCCTGAACAAGCAACTGCTGCTGGTGAGGTAGTAGATGTGATTCAAATTCCAGCTTATTTGTGTATGCAAAGCACCTTGATGGTGGCTGCTGCTAAAACGGGCAAGGTAGTGAATATCAAACATGGTCAATTTTTGGCTCCTGAAAACATGAAGCACCCTGTTGCTAAATGTGTAGAATCGGGTAACGACCAAGTCATTTTAACTGAAAGAGGTTTTACTTTTGGCTACAACGATTTAATTGTTGATCCAAGAAGTTTCTACCACCTTAGAAATATTGGTTATCCTGTGGTATTTGACGTAACACATTGCGTAAGGAAATATGGTACACCAAGTGCTGACCCCAATGGAGGTGCCAGAGAATTCTTGCCAGTTTTGAGTAGGGCAGGTGTTGCAGCAGGTGTTGATGGCATTTTTATTGAAACCCATCCAGAGCCATCAAAAGCATTGTGCGATGCAGCTTCACAATTGTGTATTGATGATTTGGAAGAGTTTTTAAAACCATTGATTGAAATTCACCAAACTGAAGTAAAGTTCAGAAAGTAATACTTGGCATTGGAAATAGGAGGGTTTTTGAATTCATAAAATTGACTTATAATTGTACGTTATTAGCATTAAAAAAATATGGAATTATATTTAGATTCGGCCAATCTGAAAGAGATTGAAGAAGCTTTCAAGTTGGGCTTTTTAAACGGTCTTACCACCACCCCAACATTCATGCAAAGGGAAGGGATTACCGATATTGACGGGATGATTGTGAAATTGTCTAAAATGGTTCCAGTACTTCAAATTGAAGCATTAGGAGATACCGCTGAAGATGTATTGAAAGAAGCAGAAAGACAATTGGCTTTGGGTTTAGATCCTACAAAAACTGTATTTAAAATTCCAGTTTCTTTAGAAGGTGTAAGAGCTTGTAAATTGTTGCGTAGCAAAGGCTATTTGGTGAATGTACATTTGGTGTATACCTTGCAACAAGCTTATATGGCCATGCATGCTGGTGCTACTTATGTATGTCCATTGGTAGGCAGGTTACAAGACCAGGGCCATGATGCCCTTGACTTAGTAGACCAAATTGTTTCAGCGGTTGACCATTATGGTTACGATACCAAAGTAATGTTCTCGTCTGTTAGAACCATGGAGCATATCAGAAATGCTTTAAACTTGGGAGTTCATACCATTACTGTTCCTTTGAAAATTATGAAACAGTTGACTGAAAATCATTTTACAACAGTTGGAACCGACCAATTTATCAGAGATACCCGTTTGATGACGGTAAGAGTGAAAGAAGTATTGAATGGTGTCAATCCAACCATTGATGTCAATACGAATTTGTCAGATGCCATCATCAAAATGACTGAATATGGATTTGGAGCCATTACGGTTATCAATGCGGATGGTTCTTTAAAAGGAGTATTCACTGATGGCGATTTGCGCAGAAAAATCCAACACGATGGCAGAGATGTTTTGGCCAAGAAAATGGGTGATTTTGAATACGGTACTGCCATTTCAATTGATTCAAATGCCTTGTTGAACGATGCTGCTGTGGTTTTCAAATCAACCAAAGTTGATACCATTTTGGTAACAGAAAATGGTAGACCATTGGGCATGTTAGACATCCAAGATTTAGAATCTTAATTCAAAATATAAACGAGTAAAAAGGAGGCTTCAACCTCCTTTTTTTATGAATAATCACCGCATTATGCAAACAATTGTAAACGAATTTGAAGCCATTGGAGGCGTTTTTGTTCAAAGGCCTAGAGCCATTGTAGAAAAATTAAGCCAAATAAAAGCATTTGTATTTGATTGGGATGGTGTATTCAACGATGCCACTAAAAATGCCAATAACAGCAGTAATTTCAATGAAGCTGATAGCATGGGAACCAACTTATTGAGGTATGCCCATTTTTATAAAAACAATGAAATGCCATTGGCTGCCATCATTTCGGGAGAGAAAAATGAGCAAGCATTTTATTTTGCCCAAAGAGAGCATTTTCAATCGGCTTATTATAAAGTAGCTCACAAAATAGATGCATTGCAGCATTTTTGTCATGAACATGAATTGGCCATGCACGAGGTTTGCTATTTTTTTGATGATGTATTGGATTTGAGCATTGCCTCAGCCTGTGGATTGCGTATTTTAATTAACCGCAAAGCCAATCCTTTGTTTAAGCATTACGTGGTACAAAACAACATGGCAGACTATGTAACTGGCCATGAAAGCGGCAATTTTGCTGTAAGAGAAGCCTGTGAAATGCTCATAGGCCTGACGGGTAACTACGATGCCATCATGAGAGAAAGAACAAACTATCATGGCAATTATAAAGCTTATATTACCCAAAGACAAAGTCTGCCCACGCACTTTTTTACAGTGAGTGAGCAAGGTATTGAAGAAACGCCAAGGCCCTGATTATTCAGTAAGTTCTAACCAACGCAATTCTTTCTCGTCCAATTTTTGTTTGATAAGTTCATAATCTTGGGTCAATTGCAAAAGGGCTGCATGGTCTGAAACTTGTTCTTGCAGTTTTTGCTCAAGCACTTGTTTTTGCTTACTCAAAACCTCTATCTCATCCGTTAATTGTTCCAATTCTCTTTGCTCTTTATAGCTCAATTTCTTTTTAGTTTGGCTTGCAGGTTCTGAATTGCTATGGGTATTGTTTTGAATTGATGGTTTGCTTGGTTCTTCTTTCTCCTCCTTAGGATTTTCCAATGAATTCAAATACTCTTGGTAATTGCCATTGAATGACCTGATGATACCATTTCCTTCAAATACAAAAAGGGAATCAACCAAATTGTCCATGAAATAACGGTCATGGGTGACAATTAAAATACAACCATTGTATGCCGAAAGAAAATCTTCCAATACATTCAAAGTATCAATATCCAAATCGTTGGTAGGTTCATCCAATACCAAGAAATTGGGCTGTTTCATTAAAATGGTCAATAAGTACAAACGTCTTTTTTCACCACCACTCAATGAGCCAACATAGTTGTATTGCTTTTTTGAATCAAACAAAAATTGCTTCAACAAATTGGTAGCGGTCATTTTTACGCCTTTTCCAACTTCAATGTATTCGGCAATATCCGTGATGACTTCTATTACCCTTTTGTCTTCTTTTAATTGAATGCCTTGCTGGTTATAATAGCCAAATTTAACTGTATCACCTTTTGAAATCTTCCCTCCATCAGGTTTTTCCAAACCCAAAAGCATATTGAGGAAGGTACTTTTTCCAACCCCATTTTGACCAATGATGCCAATGCGTTCACCGGGAACAAATAAATGAGTGAAGTTCTCGCAAATACTTAAATCGCCAAATCTTTTTTCTAAATGGTTTACCTCTAAAATTTTAGTGCCTAGTCTTTGCATTTGCAAATGAATCTCAACTTGGCTATCGTCTTTTTGGTAAGCTGCTTTTTCTTTTAACTCATAATAGGCATCTATTCGGCTTTTGCTTTTGGTAGTCCTGGCTTTGGGCTGTTTGCGCATCCATTCCAGTTCTTTTTTGGCGAGTTTACGTGCAGCATCAGCTTCTTTTGCTTGGTAGGTTTCACGCATTTCTTTCTTTTCTAAAAAGTAAGCGTAATTGCCTTTGTAGGTGAACAATTGCCCCTCGTCAATTTCTATAATTTCATTGCAAATTTTATCCAAGAAATAACGGTCGTGGGTAACCAATAAAAGGGTTAAGTCTAATGCCTGTAGCCAAGCTTCTAACCATTCAATCATTTGTAAGTCTAAATGGTTGGTAGGTTCATCCATGATTACAAAATCTGGTTCTTGAATCAATACCTGTGCCAAGGCCAAACGTTTCTTTTGACCACCACTTAAACTGTTTACAGTTTGTTCTAAATGATGGTGTAAATTTAACTTGGTTAAAATGGTTTGTACTTTGTTTTCTAAGTCCCAGGCTTGATGCAATTCCATGTCCTCCATTACTTTTTGCATCTCTTCATGAATTTGAACATTTTCAGGGTCATGCTCCATTTTTTCTGTCAAGAGTTCAAAAGCAGCAATGGTTTTAAACTTGGGATGTTCAGTATTGAAAATGGCCTCCAAAACGGTATGTCTTGGGTTAAATACAGGCTCTTGTTGTAGGTAAGTCCAGGTGATGTTTTTATCGATGATGACTTTTCCGTCCTCATCTGATTCTTCTTTTCCGGTTAATATTTCTAACAATGAACTTTTTCCAGTTCCATTTTTTGCAATCAATGCAATTCTTTCACCCTTCGCAATGCTTAAATTTAAGTTTTTAAACAAGGTTCTTTCTCCGTATCTTCTGCAAAGATTTTCTGCTCTCAAATAAATCATGCGCAAGAATAAGATTTTACTTTGAAGTAGCAGTTATATTTTAGATAATCGTATAAAATATTCAATATGATTTTAGGAATAATACCAGCCAGATATGCCAGTAGCCGTTTTCCGGGAAAACCTTTGGTAGAAATTGAAGGTAAAAGCATGATCAGAAGGGTGTATGAACAAGCCTCACAAGCCAAAACCATTGACAAGTTGGTAGTGGCAACTGATGATGAACGCATTGCAGCGCATGTAAAAGCATTCGGTGGTGAAGTAGTGATGACCAAAGCAGAACATCCAAGTGGAACGGACAGGTGTTACGAAGCTTTTAAAAATATAGCAGGTGATTTTAATTATATCATCAATATTCAGGGAGATGAACCTTTTTTAGACCCACAGCAAATAGATGAATTGGGCGCGGTTTGTAAAGGTCAAACAGAATTGGCTACCCAAATGATCAAGGTTGACAATTCAGCCTTTTTATTTGACCAGGGTGAAGTGAAAATTGTATTGAACCACGAAAACGAAGCCTTGTATTTTAGCCGCATGGTGATACCATTTGTAAAAGGTATTCCAGAATCAGAATGGCATTTACACCATTCCTATTACAGGCATGTGGGTATGTATGCATACCGCAGAGACGTATTGCAAGCCATTACCAAATTACCAGTATCAGCTTTAGAAAAAGCCGAAAGCTTAGAGCAATTGAGGTGGTTAGAAGCGGGCTATAAAATCAAATGCGTAGAAACAACATTCGACAGCCATTGCATTGATACCCCTGAAGACATTGAAAGGGTATTGAAATTGATGAAAGGAGCTTAATTTTGATCAGGTATCTTGTAACAATGATACAACCATGTCAATAAAATCTTTACGTTTTTTGAACTTTTGCATAGACAGTTTTTTGTTTTTGGTACTGTCTAGGTTGACACTAAACTTGCTTACTGCAAACGGTATCATGACCGACCCAAAATGGTTTTCCATTGGTTTTTATTTCCTTTATTATTTTGTCAATGAATATTTTTTTGCTAGAACTCCAGCTAAATGGATTACCAAAACCAAAGTAGTTTACAATTATCCTCAAGCTCAAAAAGCTAAATTGATTTTCATTAGAACCCTGGTTCGGCTGATGCCATTTGATATGATTTCATATGTGTTTTCAACAAATGGTTACCACGACCGTTGGTCAAATACCCAAACTGTTTCAGAGAATTCTTAAACCATATCCACCCGCTCAGGCAATTGATAGCCTCTCAAAAACGACGCAATATCCATTCTTTTCTTTGATGCAGGCTGTAGTTCTAACAATTGAATGAAGCCATCCTTGCAAGCAATATCAAAATGCGTTTTGCCATCGGTTAAAATGCTTCCAGGCTTTAGACTTGAAGTATCAGCATGCTTGTAGGTGGCTTTGAATACTTTTACTGGGTTGCCATCCATCATAAAATAAGCAGCAGGATAGGGGCTGAGGCCTCTTATTTTATTGTAAACCTGCACAGCATTTTGAGTAAAATCGAGCAAACAATCTTGTTTGAACAATTTAGGGGCAATAGGGTATTCCCCTTTCAATTGAGGCGTTCCTTTTGTTTTACCCGTTTCAATGAAGCGAACCGATTCAATCACAGTTTCAGCACCTAGTTCCATTAATTGGTCGTGTAGTTCTCCTGCATTGGTTTCTTTGCCAATGGCATGAGCTTTGCTCAGGAGCATATCACCCGTATCAATTTCGTGTTGAAGGAAGAAGGTACATACTCCTGTTTCAGTTTCTCCATTCATAATGGCCCAATTGATGGGCGCTGCACCTCTGTAAGCAGGCAATAAAGAAGCATGTAAATTGAGGGTGCCAAATTGTGGCATGTTCCAAACAACTTCAGGCAACATGCGAAAGGCTATTACTATTTGTAAGTCTGCTTTATATGAAGCCAATGCGGCTATAAATTCAGGGTCTTTTAATTTCAGGGGTTGCAGCACTGGAATTTTATTTTCCTCGGCACATTTTTTTACCTCAGAGCTTTGCAATTGCATGCCTCTACCCGCAGGTTTATCAGGCGCTGTAACTACTGCAACTACATTCAATTTGTTGTTGATCAATGCCTGCAATGAATAGGCTGCAAATGCGGGGGTTCCAAAAAATACAATTCTCATTTTAATTTTAATTAGCTGGCTACAGCTGCTCGTTTTAAACGGTCGTTGATGGCCAAACCTAAGCCATGAGGAGGGAAAACTTCTGCCAATATACAATTGAATTGACCAGCATCTGCAAGTCGCATGGCCATAAATAAGTGCTGTGCTGCTTCATCCAAAGAACCCATTTCTGACAGTATAAATTGGTTTTCTTTAGGAATTGCGGGGTGGTATTGTTGAAATCGAATACAGGCAATTTTTGATGGCTCTCCAAGTGAAGAAAGTGATACACTTGATTCTAAATACAAAGGTGTTGTTGGGGCATAATGCCTGCTCAACAAGCCTGGAGATAGGGGGTTTTCATTGTTTTGGATATGCTCGATTGACAATTTACAATTCAATACCGCTTCTATTTTTTCTTTGGCCAATCCGCCTAAACGCAGCAATTGAATTTCATTGTTAGCAAAAGAAACAATGCTCGATTCTAATCCAATAGTACATGGTCCACCCTCTAAAATATAAGGAATTTCCTCTCCAAATTGGTCGGCAACATGTTGGGCTGTGGTTGGGCTGATACAGCCCGATTTATTGGCACTAGGGGCTGCCAAAGGGAAATCTAATCTTGACAACAAATCCAAACAAATTGGATGATTTGGAATTCTGACAGCCACATAGTCGTGACCAGCTGTTACCAAATCTGAAATTTGATTGCTTTTTGGAATCACGAAAGAAATAGGACCAGGGCTAAAAGCATTTGCCAATGCTAAGGCTTTTTCTGGAACTTGCATGCCCCATTCCTCCAATCGATGCAAACCATTGGTATGAATAATCAAGGGATTGAACTGAGGCCTTCCTTTTGCTTTGTAAATGGCTTGAACTGCAATATCATCAAAAGCATTGGCAGCTAAACCATAAACAGTTTCAGTGGGTATAGCAACCAATTTACCTTGTTTAAGGAGGCTAACCGCTTCTTGTACATCAGTTCCTATCATGCAATATGATTACTCTGCCTCGCCTCTGCGCAAACTGTATTTTTCAATCTTATTATACAAATGACTTCGTTGAATATCTATCTCCATTGCGGTTTTGGCAACGTTCCAACCATTCTTTTTGAGTTTTTCTTCAATGAAAATACGCTCTACATATTCTTTGAAATCTTGCAAGGTGCTGAACCTTTCATAGATTGATTTTTCTTCGTCTCTGGCATTGATTGGGTTCGCAAATTTTTGAATGTCTTCAACGGTGATGCGTTGTTGACCCAAGATAACCAAACGCTCTACAATGTTTCTTAACTCACGGATATTGCCACTGAAATTCAATTTCTTGAGTTCTTCTAATGCTTGCGGTAAGAATGCTTTTTTAGGGATGCCACTGTCTTCACAAATCTCTTTGATGAATCGTTCAGCAATCAATGAAATATCCTCTCTGCGTTCGCTCAATGAAGGTACGTGGATCAATATCACACTCAATCGGTGGTATAAGTCCATTCTAAAATTACCCTTTTCAATTTCTTTCAATAAGTTTTTATTGGTTGCTGCAATCACACGTACATCTACTTCAATGTCTTTTTCTCCACCCACACGCGTAATTTTATTTTCTTGTAAGGCACGCAATACTTTGGCTTGAGCCGACAAACTCATGTCTCCAACTTCATCTAAAAACAAAGTGGCCCCATGGGCTTGTTCAAATTTTCCGATGCGTTGTTTGATGGCTGATGTGAAGGCCCCTTTTTCGTGACCAAACAATTCACTCTCGATTAATTCTGAAGGAATAGCTGCACAGTTTACTTCAATGATTGGGTTTTTAGCACGGTTGCTTTTTTCATGGATCCAACGGGCAACGAGTTCTTTACCTGTTCCATTTTCTCCTGTAATCAAAACCCTTGCATCTGTGGGCGCTACCTTTTCAATGGTATCCATGATGTTGACAATGGCAGGTGTACTTCCAACAATCTCTCTGGTTTTGGTTACTTTTCTTCTTAAAACTTTGGTTTCAATGACCAAATCTTTTTTATCAACTGCATTTCTAAGTGTGATGAGCAATTTGTTCAAGTCTGGTGGCTTGACAATAAAATCAAATGCCCCTTTTTTAGTTGCTTCAACAGCCATTTCAACATTTCCATGGCCACTGATCATAATAAAAGGCAAGTCTTCATCAATCTCTCTCGATTTTTCTAAAACGGTCATGCCATCCATTTTAGGCATTTTTACATCGCATAAAACGACATCGTATTCTTCGTTTTCAATTTTTTGAAGACCTTCTTCTCCATTTGAAGCCTCATCAACACTGTAACTTTCGTATTCTAAAATTTCGCGTAGGGTATTGCGAATTGCTTTTTCGTCGTCTATAATTAATATTCTTGCCATAATAGGAGCTGCTTTAAGTTGTAAAAGTGACAAATTTATTGGACATTTAAAACGCTGTTGATATTTAGTGAATTAAAAAGGGGCAAACCAACATGTTGGTTTGCCCCTTCAATAAATTTATGACAAACTAAGGTCTAACGATACCAATAAAATTGGTATTGTTGTTATCAACAATGATAAAGTCATTTCCATCTACAAATCCATCTCCATTCACATCCGTTAAAATATAACCTGAAACAAAGTTTGAATTGTCATTGTCTAAGTCAATAAAGTCATTGCCATCAATAAAACCATCCTGGTTGATGTCTCCACTGTAAATTAAAAAAACACCATTGCCATCGTCAATCAAATTATCTCCATAAGCTTGTGAGGCTGCATTACTAAAATCGTAATTGGTAATCGCAGTCATTGTAACAGGGTTTTTACTCCAGGTACTGATTGCATTTTTATAGTTGACCACCAAGTAATAGGTATTGTTTAAAGCATTTGGTGGTAAATTCAATTGAACATTTCCATTGATATCTACTAGGCTTTTTTGACTGTAAATTTGATTGAAATTACCATTAGTTTCATGCAATGCTATTTCAATGCTATCTGCTAAATTCAAGGCTGCATTTTGACTCGCATTGTATAATACAGGAGTCATGGTTTGATTTCCTGAATACAAGGATTGAATAAACACTTTCACATTGAGTAAAACATTACAACCAATTTGTACATACACACTGTCTTTTAGGGTAAATCCATTGAGTGTTTTGGCTTCAATAAAATACCAACCTGTAGCTTTTGCAATCAATTTACCATTTACCAAAGCATCTGGGTCATCCGGGTTAATGGGGATTAAATTCCTTGTGTTGGTTTGTGGATTTGGAATCGTCCATTTTACAGATGCAAAACCATAACCAGGTTCTAGTAAAATACTGTCGTCATTACACGTTTTTGAAGTATCAGGCAAAACAATTGAAGTATAATATTTACCAACTCTTATTGGAGTTGAACTGTTACTGTTGCAATTAAATATAGTTTTAGCAGTATAAGAATAGGTCCCTTCATCTGTTAGTTGAACCACTGAAAAAGTATCTTGTTTAAAAAACAGGTTGTTTTTGTACCAAGTATACATTGTACCATTTGGATTGCTTGTACTTACTTGTAAACTACATGTATTGCAGATAAAATTACTTCCCGATAAAGTATAATTATTGCTTGGATTTGCATTCACAACAATTTGCTGAATTCTTGATGTATCAGCACATCCGTAGATAGATTGAAGAATGATACGGTATTTTCCAGAACTATTAACCAAAATTGAATTGCTATTTCCTACCGGTGTATTGGAATTGGTTTCAATCCATTTGTAGGTAGCATTGCTTTGTGAGTTTGAACTAATGGTTACCGCATTCCCTTGGCAAAAAACGCTGTCTGCCGATAATTGTAAACTAGGTGTTCCAAAGGATCCCATTGTTACATAGGCACTGTCCAATCCAATACAACCATTGCTTCCGCTGACTTGAATTTTATACCAACCCGTTTGTGTAACTGGAACGCTAATTGTTCCATTGTTGTTTGTATTAATAGTATTTTGCCAAGTACCATTGTTTTTGTATTGGGCAGCAACAAAAGTAAAACCTGATTGGTAAGGCAAATTGGTTGATGTTACACAACTTAGTAAAGAATCTGCACCATTGTTTATTTGAAAAACACAATTTCCGATGGTTTGAAAACTACCTGTCAATGGTGTAGTTTTATAAACGTAATTACCATTGGTGCCATTGTATTCGTAAATATCAACTGAATAATTGGTATTGAGGCTTAAACCATTTACTGTAACAATATTGCCAGTATCATTGTAAACAATAAAATTATTGGATCCAGTCACCTGACTCATGCTGATATTGGGTGAAGCTAAATACATATTAAAATTAATTGGTGGGTAAGCCAATAAGCTACTTTCTCTCACAACCACCAACCTTTGTCTTCCATTTCCAGAGGTCCAAGTTAAAGTTGCAGTTGTATTTCCAATATTTGTTACCAGTAAATTGCTTGAGTTAACTGTAGGTTCAATGGTAATAAACATTCGGGCATTGGGTCTGCTGGTGCTTCCTGTTGTTGTTACAGAAGTGCCCGAACAAACAGTAGCCGTATTGTCAGCGGTATACCACCTCGAAGTTCCAGTTGCCAGGCCTGTGCTCATGGTTGTCAAGGTACTACTAGTTGTTCCAGCATTGTTGTTATTGAAACAAACTTCTACAATAATATTAGAAGTTCCATCCCAATAAAAAGGAACATTTAAAGTATGCATATTCCAACCTATTTTGGGAGTCAAAGTAGTACTGTTAAGCACAGTGGTAAAGCCAGTTTGCCAAGCACTGGTTAAATCGCTAACAGTTGAGTTTTTCATGCCAATTGTAAAAGCACTTAAACTTCCACTTACCAAGGTACTCACATTGAAGCCAAATTGCGTAATCATTCCTTTGTTTAAACCCATGGCTGTTAGTTCTGATGCCCTGTAAATCAATTGGTGTTTAGCTCCTCCAAAATAACTACCATAGGGTGCAGGGTAGGTGGTACCTGTATTTGAACCAGTTCCTGTACCCAAAGTGGCAAACAAACCAGCATTTAATTCATCAATTGTGAAATTATTGGTGTTCAAGGCAAAAAAGATATTTCCTATGGCTTCAATTTTAATTCGTGCCGATTGTGTAACAACATCTGGAACCACCACAGTATCTGAGCCATCATTGCTGGTGCTGTTTGATAAAACATAAGGAAAAGTCAATCCGCCATCTGTCGACAATGAAATTTTTACATTGGCACAATTGATTGGACTTGCATTGGTAGAAGCTAGGTTCCAATTGATAACTTGTTTTGATTTTTTAGACCAAAAAACGGGTGAATTAGAAATAGAGAAAGGACCTGTAGAAGCAACAGTTACTGTTACATTGTTTGGGTCGTAATACACACCGCCACAATTGCTTCTGTTGTCACGAACCGTCAACCTAAATGTTAAAGTTTGTGCGCCAGTAGATAAGATTTCACCAACTGGAACCGTATTGTTTAACAAAGCACTGAATTGTGGAATTGTTCTGCTTGGGCTAGTTGTGGGGTTGTAAGTTCTAAAACGTGGTCCAGGAGTTGGAGGTGTATTGGGCGCAGATGCGGCACCCAAGTTCATTTGCTCCCAACAATAAGTGATGGCATCGTTGTCTGGGTCGCTTCCCGTTCCAGTAAGTGTAAAAGGTGTGCCATAAGGAATGGTAAATGCTGCTGTTCTAATACTACAAGTTGGAATTTGGTTGTTCGAGGCTGAACTTACTGCACATGCAGAGGCAGAGCCAGTTGTAATATTGGTGATAATTTCATCAAAATTAATGGTATGGAAATAAGGGTCACTGTGCAATTGTAAATCTTGACCTGTACAAATTCCCGCATAAGCCATAATGGTGCTTCCACTGCCAGGTTCATAAGCTGTTGTAGCATTTCTATTAGAGCCAGAACAGCTTCCAGTAGTTCCATTGAAGGTATGGTTTCCTCCAAATTGATGCCCCATTTCGTGGGCGACATAATCAATGTCAAATGCATCGTTAACTGGTGCTGAAGAACCCGTCACACCACCCGCTTTATTTGAAGTACAAACTGATGCCAAATAGGCAACACCACCACCACCAGTACTGTATACATGCCCAATATCATAATTGGCAGTCCCAATAATATTGTTCACGTTTGTGATGTTTTCACCCAACATAGTTGAACCACTTGTATTGGTATAAGGGTCAGCAGAAGTGGTATATATTAAACTAGAAGTATTCGAAACCAGGGTAAGTGAAACCCCAATCTCAGTTCTGTAAACGCCAACAACCCTATTCACCGATGTAACCATTGCTGACAAGGCCAATGCAACTGTTCCTCCATGAAAAGTAGTGTACTCATAGGTTGCAGCCAATGCCAATCGGTAAGTTTTAAGTGTTAAACCATTGCTTCTGTTTTGAATAAGATTACTTGTATTGTTTGGAGTGTAGTATGGTGATACTGATTGTGATTGGTCTTTGTTGCCAATATTGTTAGTCTCTGTTTTTAAAACACCCTCCTCGAAAAATTTTGCTTTTGCTTTTAAATCTTTTTTGTGGTAGCTGATATAATATTTGGTATTGCCATTTGCATAAGGGTCAATAAATACAGCTCCATTTGGAGAAAGTATCATGGCATGAAAACCTTTCAAAGTCATATCTAAATGAACAGACTCTGTTGCATCTTCAATTCCCTGTCCTCTCCAAGTATCAATTTCTGGAAATTGTTTGGCCAAGTCCGGCGCCATGATAGACGAATGGTACACGCTAAATTTTTTGAAGCTTCCATCAGGCATTGGAATTTCAATTAAAATTCCATTTCTGCTTCCAATATTTTCTTCAGGTGCTTTTTTAAGAAGATCTATTAAATTTTCAATTTCTAAATTAAAAACACCAAATTTTTCAGGAATAATCCATCTGTCAGCACTAGAAATTTCTATGGGTTCAGCAGAATTCTTCCAATAATTTTTTTGAGCAAAAACTAGGCCATTGAGTACTAATAAAAAAGTAAGGAGTATGGTTTTTTTCATTTTATATTGAACAAAAGTTTCCCAATTTATTAATTTTAAAATAAGATTAAAAATAAATTAAACGCACAGGTTTTTAACAAAATAAAAGGAGCCGAAGCTCCTTCTATTACAAAATCATAAGCCGGGTTCTGTGATCAATTTGCATTGATTGGTTATCATTTATCTAGGCCTTGAGTTGCCTCAAAGCTCGTGCAGTCTACCCACTCCAATTCACTCTCCAAAGAGAGCATACAGGCGAGCAGCCTGGCTATTGGAGCCTATTTGACCTTGCAACCCATAAGGTTTACCCTGCCAAAGCCATCACTGACTTTGCGGTGAGCTCTTACCTCACCATTTCACCCTTACCAGCATGAAGCTGGCGGTTTATTTTCTGTGGCACTTTCTGTTCTCTGTAAAGAGACCTGTCTGTTAGGCAGTATGGTGCTCTGTGTTGCCCGGACTTTCCTCTGAACAAGTTCAGCGATAACCGATTTTGCCTTACAAAATTAAACAAATGGATGGTTTTCTTTCAAATATTCGTAGGTGGCCAATTGCGCATTTATTTTTTCTTGCGAATTTGCACTCGAAACAAATCGGGTATCGTTTATTCCATCAATGATTCGGGCTTTTTGGTTATCAGAAAGTTGAATTTGCAAGATGTCCAAGATCAAGGATTTGTTTTTCTTGTTGTAAATAGGAAATGCACATTCAATTCTGTTTGATAAATTTCGGGTCATCCAATCGGCGGATGCCAAATACAAGTTTTCAGCACCCGCATGGTGAAAATAATAAACCCTTGCATGTTCTAAATAACCATCAATGATACTGATGATTCTGATATTACTTGACAAGCCTTTTACGCCGGGAACCAAACAACAAATACCTCTTACAATCATTGAAATTTGAACACCTGCTTCACTGGCTTGGTATAATTTTTTGATAATTTCAACATCAACCAAAGAATTCATTTTGGCAATGATTTTGGCTTCTCTTCCTGCTTTTGCTTCTTGTATTTCGAAGTCAATCAAATCAAGAAATTTCTTTTTCATAAAATCAGGAGCAATGAGCAAATGCCTGAATCCACTGTGTCTGATTTGATTGAACAAGGTTTCACACAACATGTTCAATTCACGGGTTATTTCCTTGTTAGCAGTAAATAAGGCAAAATCGCTGTAAATTCTAGCTGTTACTCCATTGTAGTTGCCAGTAGATAGATGAGCATATTGAACCAATTGATGGTTTACCCTTTTGTCAATCAAACAAAACTTACAATGTACTTTCTGTCCTTGTTTTCCAAAATAAACAACAGCCCCTGCTTCCCTTAATTTGTTGGTCCAATAAATATTAGACTCTTCATCAAATCTGGCTTGTAGCTCCATGAGGACAATTACTTTTTTGCCGTTTTGAATGGCATTGATCAATGCATTTACCACATTGCTGTGTTTGGCCACCCTGTACAAAGTAATTTGAATTTTCACAACATCTGGGTCAAGTGCCGCTTCCCTTAACATTCTAATCAAATAATCAAAAGAGTGGTAAGGATGATGTAACAATACATCTTCATTGGCAATGACTTCAATAGATTGTTGGTT
>Ga0209400_1000961_pt1 | contig 24356 bp, 24 predicted proteins | sample M_130807_EF_Meta_FD_187313 | JGI IMG/M metagenome (GOLD analysis project Ga0209400, IMG submission 187313) | Freshwater microbial communities from Lake Montjoie, Canada to study carbon cycling - M_130807_EF_MetaG (SPAdes) (version 2) | ecosystem: Environmental > Aquatic > Freshwater > Lake... | reverse complement strand
CTTTACCACCAGCATTAGAGGTGGAAAAGAAAATAGGTTCGATCAAATCGAAGTCTTTTTCTTGCAGCATGCGGTCGATCAAAACCGATCCGACCATGCCGCGCCAGCCTACTAAACCTACTAAATTACCCATCACATCGCCTTTTTTCAAAAATTGTAGTCTCTAGCCCAAAGCCTTCACTACCGCATCACCCATTTGAGAAGTGCCCACCTTGGTAGTGCCTTCGCTATAAATATCCGTAGTGCGCAGACCTGAGGCCAACACTTTCTTCACAGCAGTTTCAATACGGTCTGCAGCCTGTGCTTGGTTTAGGGAGAAGCGCAACATCATGGCAGCGCTCAAGATAGTGGCCAAAGGATTAGCAATACCTTTGCCTGCGATATCAGGCGCACTGCCGTGGCTGGGTTCATAGAGACCTTGGTTTTTGCTGTTCAAACTAGCAGAAGGCAGCATGCCAATAGAGCCCGTGAGCATGGACGCTTCGTCGCTCAAGATATCGCCAAACATATTACCAGTCACCACCACGTCAAAACGCTTTGGCTCTTTGACTAACTGCATCGCAGCGTTGTCAACATACATGTGGTCCAAGGCGATGTCGGGATACTGCTTACCCACTTCACTCACCACATCTTTCCAGAACTGGAAGGTTTCGAGCACATTGGCTTTGTCAACACTCGTCACACGTCCTTCGGTACCAGCCGCTTTGCGTTTACGTGCAGCTTGAAAAGCGACATGGGCAATGCGTTCAACCTCGGGCTTGCTGTAGCGCATGGTGTCGAACGCCTCTTCTGCGCCGGGGAAGTGTCCGTCGGTCGCAACACGTCGACCGCGGGGTTGGCCGAAGTAAATATCGCCCGTGAGTTCGCGGATGATCAGAATGTCCAAACCAGATATGAGCGCTGGCTTCAAGCTCGATGCGTCTACCAACTGTTCGTAGCAAATCGCTGGACGGAAATTGGCAAAAAGCCCCATGTTTTTGCGCAATCCCAAAATCGCTTGCTCTGGGCGTAATGGGCGGTCTAAGGTGTCGTATTTCCAGTCGCCCACAGCACCAAACAAGACGGCGTCTGATGCCATGGCCAGCTTCAAGGTGGATTCAGGCAAAGGGTGGCCGTGTGCGTCATACGCTGCACCACCTACCAATGCGGTTTCACTCTCAAACTTCAGATCTAGCGCGTGCAAGACTTTGACCGCTTCGGCCACGATTTCAGTACCAATGCCGTCACCCGGCAAGATTGCGATTTTCATAATAGATGGGGTAGTTGGAAATTAGAGGGTGTGCGCCAACCAAGGCTTGGTAGCCAAGCGTTCGGCTTCAAAGGCTTTGATTTTGTCGGCTTGGCGCAACGTCAATCCGATATCGTCAAAACCATTGAGCAGACAAAACTTACGGAACGCTTGGATCTCAAACGGGATTTCTTCACCTTGAGCTCGCACGACGACCTGCCTATCCAAATCAATCGTGAGTTCGTAGCCAGGAAACGCCAAGGCCTCGTTGAAAAGCAAGTCCATCGTCGCTTCAGGCAACACGATAGGCAACAAGCCGTTTTTAAAACTGTTGTTAAAAAATATATCGGCAAAGCTCGGAGCCAATATGGCCCTAAAACCAAATTGGTCTAGCGCCCAAGGCGCGTGTTCACGGGAAGAGCCGCAACCAAAATTTTTGCGTGCAATCAAAATTGACGCGCCAGCGTAGCGGGCTTGGTTTAGCACGAAGTCTGGATTGGGTTTGCGACTTGCGGGGTCTTGGCCAGGTTCGCCATGGTCGAGGTAACGCCATGCGTCAAACAAGTTAGGACCAAAGCCTGTTTTTTTGATCGACTTTAAAAATTGCTTAGGGATGATCGCGTCGGTGTCGACGTTCTCGCGATCCATCGGAGCCACTAGGCCTTTGTGTATGGTGAATTTCTGCATGTCTTATGGCCTTTAAGCGAATTTACGCACGTCAACAAAATGCCCGTGGACGGCAGCAGCAGCAGCCATAGCAGGACTGACCAAATGGGTACGTCCGCCATTGCCTTGACGACCTTCGAAATTGCGGTTGCTGGTAGAGGCGCAACGCTCGCCAGGCTCTAAGCGGTCGGCATTCATGGCCAGACACATCGAGCAACCAGGTTCGCGCCACTCGAACCCAGCGGCTTTGAAAATCTCGTGCAAACCTTCGCGCTCGGCTTGTTCTTTGACCAAGCCTGAACCAGGAACCACCATCGCTAGCTTGATGTTTTTTGCGACTTTTAGGCCGAGTTTTTTCACTACAGCCGCAGCTTCGCGCATGTCTTCGATGCGGCTGTTGGTGCATGAACCAATGAACACTTTGTCAACAAACAAATCGTTCAAAGCTTTGCCGGGCTCCAAGCCCATATAGGTCAAGGCGCGCTCAATGGCAGTGCGCTTGTTAGCGTCTTTTTCTTTGTCGGGGTCTGGCACGCGACCATCGATGGATAAGACCATCTCTGGCGAAGTGCCCCATGTGACTTGGGGCAATATGTCAGCAGCGTTCAACTCAACAGTGGCATCAAACTTGGCATCTGCATCGGAGTGCAAAGTTTTCCAATACGCCACGGCTTGGTCCCATTCGGCACCACCGACAAACTTGCCCGTCGCTTTGTCTGTGCCGGGAGACAGCAAACGGCCTTTGACGTATTCAATGGTTTTGTCGTCAACGGCAACTAAGCCAGCACGCGCACCGCCTTCAATCGCCATATTACAAAGCGTCATGCGTCCTTCCATGCTGAGGCTGCGAATCGCAGAGCCTGCGAACTCGATGGTGTAACCCGTGCCACCTGCAGTTCCGATCTTGCCAATGATGGCCAGCACGATGTCTTTGGCAGTGACGCCTTTGTGCATAGTGCCTTGGACCGACACGCGCATGTTCTTGGCTTTTTTGGCCAGTAAAGTTTGTGTTGCCATCACATGCTCGACCTCAGAAGTGCCGATGCCGTGTGCCAACGCGCCAAACGCGCCGTGGGTGGAGGTGTGGCTATCGCCGCACACCACGGTCATGCCGGGTAGGGTGGCACCGTTTTCAGGGCCAATCACATGCACGATGCCTTGGCGCTTAGATAGGAATGGGAAAAACGCAGCAGCACCAAATTCTTTGATGTTCGCGTCCAAAGTAGTCACTTGTTCTTTGCTGATGGGGTCGGTAATGCCGTCGTAACCCAATTCCCAGCCAGTGGTGGGCGTGTTGTGATCCGCAGTGGCAACGATGGAACTGACCCGCCAAACTTTGCGTCCCGCTTGGCGAATACCTTCGAAAGCTTGGGGGCTGGTGACCTCGTGCACTAGATGGCGGTCTATATAGAGGATGGCAGTGCCATCTTCTTCGGTGTGGACGACGTGTTCGTCCCAAATCTTGTCATACAGGGTGCGGGCCATGGGGTTCCTCTTGATCAACCGATCATTTTAAAGTGTTGGCTTGTGGCGTGTATCCGAGCGAAACATCGCCGCAGAATAATTCGGTCTAGCTAAGCCGCAAAAATCTCTTGTAAAACACCAATCACCTTTTGGTGGGTGCTAGAAGAAACACTTCCGAGCTTCTTTACGAATCGTGTTTTATCAACAGCCCTAAGTTGGTCTAACAAGATGCGCCCTTGGGTGCCTTGAAATGTCAGTTGAGGCCTAAACGGGGCATCAAACCCCTTCGATGTCATGGGTGCAACCATCACAGTGCGTAGGTGCTTGTTTAACTCTGGGGGCGAGACCACCACGCAGGGACGTGTTTTTTTGATTTCGCTACCAATGGTGGGATCTAGGTTAATTAGCCAGATATCTCCACGCTTTACCACTGCCAATCCTCTTCATCTGTTAAAGATTGATCGCCTAAAACCAAAGCGTCTTCGCCCGCCGCTGCAATAGACTGCGCAGCCGAAGCCCATCCATCGCGCACTTGCGGTTGGGGCTTGCGCAAAACGAGTGTTCCGTTCTGGACCTCAATCTCAGCTGATTCTTGCAAGCCAACTTGCGCCAACAATAGCTTTGGAATAATGACGCCGCGAGAATTGCCAAATGGCCTAATAGTGACTTGCATGTTGCGTCCCTAATTCAAAAAAGAAATCAAATGTTATTACATTGAAATAACATTTGTCAAGTCTTTTATTGGGGCTGGAGCTTTCTATTCCGTGGCAACAACTGCCGCCAAGACCAGTTATTCGCCCGCACCGTCAGCCAAGCCAAGCTGAGTAGCAAAGTCCCACCATGTAAGGTGAGCAAAAATACCAACCACTGGATCTTGCCGTCGTTGACCAAGGCTTGGCCGAGGTTGATGAAGTTGGTGTAGGTCAAAAACATCAGCATCGCCAAAGCCAAATTACCACCGCGTCCTACGCGCGGGTTGGCGCTGGTAATGGCTAAGGCAATCACCATCAAGTTGAAGGTGGATGCAATGAGGCCGACACGCCAACTGAATTCCCCCATGTTGGAGGGCGTGGGGTTTTGCAACAAAACGACGGTGGGGATGGACCGGGTAGAGGGTAGGGCGATGGTTTCGCTGTCTTCGTCGGTACGAGTACCGTAGATTTTGAATTCGCTGACTTTCATTTCCGCTTGGCCGAGCGCTTGTTCAACGCGCTGACCAGTGTCTAACATCAAGAATCGGTCTTCGCCAATCATTTCAATGTGGCCACTGTGCGAAGACGTCATCGACTGTTTACCGTGGTCGGTGGCCGAGATAAAAACATTCTTACCCTGCTTGTTTTGCAAGCTCGACTTATCGATGAAAAACACCCGCAAACCATTCGCTGATTCTTGAAATTGTCCAGGCGCAACACGTTCTAAATCACCGCGTCGCTCAAAGCGTTCTTTCAAATCGGTAGTTTGTCTGTTGGACCAGGGCCATACAAAAATTACCAGCACAAACACCACAATCAGCGTGGGCCAGGTGAACTGGATGATGGGTCGCACAAACGACCACATGCTTTGGCCACTCGAGAGCCAAATCACCATTTCACTTTCCATATACATGCGCGAAATCGTGCCGACGGTGGCAATAAACAAACTCAGCGTGAGCACCGTGGGCATCTGGCCAATCAAGTTGTAACCCATGATCAAACCGATTTCGGTCGGATTGACCTTGCCCGCTGAAGCTTGACCCAAGATGCGGATCAAAATCATCGTCATCACAATCGTGACTAACACCACTAAGGTGGCGCCAAAACTACGGGCCAGCTCTTTGCGAAGTGATTTTTGAAACAACATACGGGCGTGGCTGATTAAGGGGTAATCCACCAAGCAGTGAAATGCAAAGCGCCATCGGGCAATTTATCAGCGTCGATTCGTCTTGCAAATTGCGCATGCGGATAATGCGCCAACACCTCGGCTTGGCTAGCTTGCGTCACCAAAAGTACGCGTTGTTGAGGGGTCTTAGTCAAAGGAAAACGTTGTTCAAAATGGTTTTGTGGCGAGTCGCTACGTTGCCACCCAAGGGCGGCACCAGCAGGCAAGTGTAGAACCGCTTGTCCGATTGACAACATGCCCCTGTCGTCTGATGCAATTCGCCATTCTTCTTGTGGCATGGCCTCTGTCAGCGTGCTCTTGACCGCGTCAATGGCATCTGGCCAATTACGCAGTGCCCAATAGGGATCTGTATACGCGGAAGGGGTGATCCCCAAAGGTTTAGCGACTAAGGTTTCAAAATGGTAAAGAACCGCACCAAGAACCAAATTCATCACCAAGGTTAGTGCCAATGCGGGTTTGCCAAAAAACCCTTTTCGAGTCCATAAAAACACCACACTAGCCACTGTCAAAGCCACATAAGCAGGCGACGCCCAATTCGCATGGGCGCGTGCGAGCAATGCCTGAGCAGATATCACTAACAACATAGGCAACGTAAAACACAACAACAACCATGCGTCTGCATGGGTGCGCCACTCTTTGCGAGTCAACCACATCGCAAACGCAATTACTAAAAACGGTCCTCCGACAACTAGTTGCGCGGCTTCAAACTCTAATAAAGACTGCCAGTTCAATCCGTAGCCATTACCCCCATGCGAAATACCAGCCGTATGAGAAAACGTTGGCATCTGGTTCGCCAAATTCCAAGCAATATTCGGAGCGAAGACGATCAATGCCACGAATGCACTGAGGTAGGCCCAAGGTTTCTTAAATTGCGCACGCCATTGCGGATGCAAAAGCGTTAGCACGATAGACAGGCCAATCACCGCCATCGAGTACTTGGCCAACATACCAAGCCCTGTAAAGATACCTAAAACAACCCAAGCCCACTGTTTGCCATGCAGCGCTTCTAACAAACTCCACATCGCAGCGGCCCAGCACAACAAAAGCAAGGCATCTGTTGTTGCAGCAATGCCGTAAAACATACCCAAAGGTAAGGTGGCAAACAAAACGGCTGCACATGCAGCAGCCCATGCATTTTTAGCGATGCGCCATGTCAACAGCCCCACGATAGCGCTGGTCATAGAGAAGCTCAGCAATGCAACACTACGCACACAACCTGTTGACTCGCCACAAACCCACCGCGCAGCACCAATCGCCCATGCAATAAAAGGTGGCTTGGTCCAATAGCCCCAATCAGGGGTTTTAGACCACGCCACGTAATACGCTTCGTCGATGGAAAACGGCAATGCGCTCGCCACAAAAAAGCGCCAGACGGCAAGCGCTACAAGGCAGCAAACAGTTAAAGCAATGGCAGGGCGCGTAGCTTGCATCAAGTTAGCGGGGCAAATGCCACCCTTCATTCGCTGCAGGCATAGGCGTTTCACGCGCCAGGTAGGACTTGCTGTTGCCCGATTCAAACAACACACGCACCAGCACCTCTGCCAAGATGCCAGTCGTCAACATTTGCACGCCAGCAATCACCAAGAAGAAGCCTCCAAATAACAAAGGCCGTGTACCAATATCTTCCCCTAGATAAAACTTAACAAACGAGAGATAGGTCAAGATGAAAGAGCCAGCACCCAATAAGCTCAAACCAATCCCGCCAAAAAAGTGTCCAGGCCTGGCCCGATAGCGCATAAAGAAATACACAAAAAACAAATCAAGCAAAACACGAAAGGTGCGTGAAATCCCGTATTTGGATACGCCATGGATACGTGGATGGTGCGTCACCACTTCTTGTGCGATGCGCTTGCTCGACGTCACGGTAGACAGCCAAGCAGGGATAAAACGGTGCATCTCGCCATACAAACGCACACGCTTTAAGGTGCTGGCGCGAAACACTTTGAGGCTACATCCGTTGTCTTTGAGTGCGATGCCCGTCATGCGCGCGATCAATGCATTCGCAATTTGCGAAGGAATCTTGCGCATCACCATATTGTCTTTACGATCTTTGCGCCAACCTGCGACTAAATCGAGTTCTTCATTCAATAGTCTGGCCACCATGCGCGGGATATCGACGGGGTCATTTTGCAAATCACCGTCCATGGTCACGATCACATCCGCCCGCGCGGCGTCTATGCCAGCTTGCATGGCAGCAGTTTGTTTGAAGTTGCGCGCGAGTTCCACCAATCGCACAAACCCATGGCTTTGTTTGGCGGCTTGTTCAATCGCTTCGCGCGTGCCGTCGGTGCTGCCGTCGTCCACCAAGATCAATTCCCAAGGCCATGGGTAGTCGCCCAAGCACTCTTCAACGCGTGTGACCAAAGGCGCCACATTTTCCATTTCGTTGTGCATCGGCACGACGATAGACAAGGAATGGTCAGGCAATGTAGAAGTTGTAGACATAGAAGTAGAAGGGTTCATGTAGTCAGGCAGTTCATCAATTCACTTATGTAGCCATATCAGGTGGTGGTGTGCGGTTTAAAACAGAAACAAGTCCGGCTATCGCAGCACAACTCAACGCACAAAAAAGCACAACCAAGTGCACCACCAATGCAGTGCGCAATCCTACCGACCATTCCACACCCCAAGGCAGCATGGCTGCAGCACTAGCAGCTTCATAGCTACCAATGCCTGCGACCCCCTGCAAAGGCGTGACAGCAGCCAGTTCAGCGCCAAAAGTTCCTGCTAAGCCAGTTTGAAACCCAACCTGAAGTAAGGCCGCAAAAAGCATCGCTTGCACACTGAGTTTGATCAACCAATTGGCCAATGTGACCCACCAACCTTCTGGTGAGTGCGCATTGGATTCAGCCAATGCTTGTCTAAACCCATTCACGTATTTCCATGGCCATTGGGTGAAAGGCCTTGGTGACGCGGCTCGACTCCATTTGGCGAATAACAAAGCGGCAACTACTAACCCGAAACTCAGCACCACACGCAAAAGCAGTTCGATATCAGCAAGTACCCAAACGCCTAACATCAGCACCACACAAGCATCTTGTATGCGTAACCAAAGAAGCGATGCAGTCGCCCGCGTGAGTGAAATATCAAATCGGCGGTTGAGCAACCAAGGAAACGCTGCTTCACCTGATCGAAATGGCATCACATTCACTGACGCGTTATGCCAAAGCACTACCTGCAGTGCAGCCCCAAAACGCATTTTGGGAAATTGCTTGAATTCGCGACACACGCGCCAACCACGTAATAGGTAAGTGAGAACCAAGCCCGTGATAGCCAGTAATACAACTGTCCAAGGCAGTGCTAAAAAATCTTGCGCAAGGCTTGCTGGCATCCCATGGGTGAACCACCAGGCCAAAAAGACACAGCTGGTGGTCAGAGCAAGTAAAATTTTGATTAGCCGCACTGCAAGATTTTACGAAATTAGTGCGATAGCCCTTAAATACAGCCACTTCCTCCCAGAAAGCGTGCATTGAAGCTAACCCCTTTCCCCCTGCCCACGATGGAACACCTCTTTAGGGCAGATCTTTTGTGCTTTTTGGGATGTATCGCTTTCTTTTTAGCAGTGCCTAACGCTGATATGTGGGTGAGCCAACAATTCTTCACGCCAGAACTTGGCTTTACCTTTGACAAGCATCCCATCGTTTTGTTCTCTTATCAACTCTTTGCGCAGATGCATTTTTGGGTGATTGGTGCTTTGTTGGTTTATCTGGCTTGGTCTTTTGCTAGTGGTGCCACAAAAAAAGTTTTAGTGAACCTATTGCACAGACGAATGGCCATATTTTTATTGGTAGTCCTCTTTGTGGGCCCTGGCCTCATAGTCAACGGCTTATGGAAAGAGCACTGGGGGCGGGCTAGACCATTTGAAGTGCAAAGCTTTGGTGGCGAGCGCCTGTACTCCCCTCCTATGCAACCTGCCCAAGAGTGCGATACCAATTGCTCATTTGTCAGTGGCCACGCTGCTATGGGTTTTTATTGGCTCAGCTTGGCTTGGGTATTGAAGCGCCGTTATTGGCTTTTAGTGGGTTTGGTATTGGGTTCCTTTGTTGGTTTGGGGCGTATCTTGCAAGGCAACCATTTTTTGAGTGACATCGTGTTCTCGTTTTGGACGGTGTATTTTTCAGCCTGTGTGATCGCAACTTGTTTTGGCCTGCACTTTCAAAAGAAAGAAGCCCCATGAAAATCATGCTCACGGGTGTCGCCGGGTTTATCGGCATGCACACTACCCAAAAACTTCTCGCGCGTGGTGACGAAGTGCTCGGTGTGGATAGCCTCAACACCTATTACGACCCGGCTCTCAAGCAAGACCGCTTGGCCGAATTACAAAAAGCCAGTAACTTTAAGTTTGCCCACCTAGATTTATCAGACGCAGCTAAGACGCAAGAATTATTTGATGACTTCAAACCACAGCGTGTCATCCACTTAGCAGCACAACCTGGTGTGCGTTATTCATTGAGCCATCCGCAAACGTGTTTGCAAAATAACATCATGGCGTTTGGCAATGTGTTGGAAGCTTGTCGTCAGCATGATGTAGAGCATTTGGTATTTGCCAGTTCATCTAGCGTGTATGGCTCCAACACCAAGATGCCTTATGCGCCATCCGATCCAGTCGACCATCCTTTGAGTTTGTATGCGGCCAGTAAAAAAGCCAATGAACTGATGGCGCACACCTATAGCCATGTGTATGGCTTGGCAGTCACAGGCTTGCGTTACTTCACGGTGTATGGCCCATGGGGGCGTCCCGATATGGCGCCGTGGTTGTTCACACGTGCCATTTTGAAGGGCGAACCTATCAAAGTGTTTAACCATGGAAAGATGACGCGCGACTTCACCTTTGTGGATGATATTGCGCAAGGCACTGTGTGCGCACTTGATTGCGTAGCTTCGGTGTCAGACACGTTTTCTAAAGAACAGCCTTTGCCAGATACCAGCCATGCGCCGTATCGCATCCACAACATTGGCCATCAAACTCCCGTGCCATTGATGGACTTTATTCACACTCTAGAAAGTGCATTGGGTGTCAAAGCAGTTTTAAATTATTTACCTATGCAAGCGGGTGATGTGCCCAATACATCCGCTGATATGACAAGTTTGCAACACGTTACGGGTTACCAAGCGACTACTGACATCAAAGATGGTTTAGCGCAATGGGCTAGTTGGTATCGCGAAATAGGACATCGTTACCAAGCTTTCTAATTTTTAGACAACGCACATTAAACGCGTTGTCATCAAATTTTCACGATTTAGACTTTCTCGCGTCATCTGCGGACGAAAGAATTCGTTTGTTCACAAACAAATTCTCAAGCTTCCACATAAGGATGACACATGAAAGAACTGCCAAACCCCACAATGCCTTTGGCATTGATCGATATGCCTCGGGGGTCGCTTCATCGACACGATACTGAAACTCAAAAAAATAATCTCCCAAGTCAAACCCCATCTACACGCCCCAGTCTGAGCGTTGAGTGGGCGAAGCACCAAGATGAAGTACGTGAAGCACAACGTTTGCGCTACGACGTATTTGTCACCGAAATGGGTGCCCGTCTTAAAGAAACTGTCCCGCACCACGACATCGACTTATTTGACGACTATTGCGAGCACTTGATTGTTCGGGACCAAACAACTAAACAAGTCATTGGCACTTACCGCGTACTAACGCCCGCGCAGGCCAAGCGTATTGGAAGCACCTATTCAGATTTGGAATTTGATTTGACGCGCTTGCGCACCTACCGCGAACGCATGGTGGAGTTGGGTCGCAGCTGCGTGCACCCTGAGCACCGCCATGGTGGCGTGATCATGGCTTTGTGGGGCGCATTGGCTGAGTTCATGGTGCGTAACAAATTAGACGTGATGATCGGTTGCGCCAGTATTCCCATGTTGCACCAAGGCGTTGTCAGCGGCGAAGTGGCTGCGAGCATTTGGCATCAACTCAAACAAACCCATTTGGCAGACATTGCGCACCAAGTCACGCCGCGTCTTCCCCTACCGGTTGAGCAGTGGGATGTGAACGTGGCATTTGAGCCACCTGCCTTGATCAAAGGCTACTTGCGACTAGGCGCCAAAGTATTGGGCGCCCCAGCGTGGGACCCAGACTTCAATACCGCCGATTTACCGATGTTGATGAAGATCCAAGATATGCCTGCGCGATACCGCAAACATTTCTTAGGTGCTTGATGCATTACAGATCCATCTTTATTTCCGATGTGCACTTAGGCACACCTGGTTGTCAAGCTGAAGAGTTATTAGAGTTTTTAAAAGAACACGAAAGCGACTATTTGTATTTGGTTGGTGACATCATCGACGGATGGCAACTGCGCAGGCGTTGGTATTGGCCACAAGCCCACAACGACGTTGTTCAGAAGTTATTGCGTAGAGCACGCAAAGGTTGCAAAGTCATTTATGTGCCTGGCAACCATGACGAATTCGCCCGTGAATTTTTAAACCACCAATTTGGTGGCGTCGAAGTAGTTGAGGAGGCGATTCACCACACTGCTGACGGAAAGCATCTATGGGTCATCCATGGAGACTACTTTGATGCAGTCGTGCAGCAAGCCAAATGGTTGGCTTACGTGGGTGATTATCTGTACGAGTTCACGCTCAAAATGAATCGGTATTTAAATAATTTGAGAGGCCGTTTAGGCTTCCCGTATTGGTCGTTGTCTGCTTATCTCAAGCACAAGGTTAAAAAAGCCCTGAACTACATCACCGATTTTGAAGTTGCTGTTGCACGTGAAGCTGCAAAACATGGCTACCAAGGCGTAGTGTGCGGACATATTCACCGTGCAGAGATGCGTGAAATCGAAGGCGTGTTGTATTGCAACGATGGCGATTGGGTTGAAAGCAGAACAGCCTTGGTGGAACATATGGATGGACGCTTAGAAATGCTCCACTGGAAACCTGAATTAGAAGCACAAACACAAGCTGCTTTGATACAGACCGCATGAAAATCGCATTGATTACGGATGCTTGGCAACCGCAAGTCAATGGCGTTGTCACGACCTTGGTAGAGCTCGTCGCGCATCTTGAGGCAGCAGGTCACACCCTCAACGTGGTTCAACCCAATTTGTTCAAGACAAGACCATGCCCTGGCTATGCAGGCATTGATTTGGCGGTTCGTCCATTCCAGCAATTACGTGCTTTGATGGATGAATTCCAGCCTGAAGCTATCCATATTGCAACTGAAGGGCCACTGGGATGGGCGGCGCGTAAATATTGCTTGCAAAGAAAGTTGCCATTCACGACGGCGTTTCACACACGTTTTCCTGAAGTCCTTCAAGCCGCATTGCGTCTACCTTTGTTTTTAGGCTACGCCTTGTTTAGAAAATTCCATGCGCCTTCTGCTGGGGTCATGGTGCCGACCCAAGGCGTCAAGCGATTGTTAGAAGAGCGCGGCTTTAAAAATCTGCGCCAGTGGACGCATGGTGTCGATTTGGGATTGTTTCACTACGCGCCTCATCCAGTTGAACATGAATATTTCGATGGATTAAAAAGACCTATTGCGTTGTATGTTGGACGTGTGTCCTATGAAAAAAACATCGCCAGCTTTTTATCGATGCCATGGCAGGGTAGCAAGGTGGTGTGTGGCGTAGGGCCTCTTGAAGCAGACTTAAAACAAAAATTCGATGGCGTGCGTTGGTTGGGTGTTTTGCCGCGCGAAGTGCTGTCGAAAGTCTATGCAGCCGCAGATGTGTTCACTTTCCCCAGTCGCCATGAAACCTTTGGCTTGGTGATGTTGGAAGCCATGGCTTGTGGAACCCCCGTAGCTGCATATCCAGTTGACGGGCCGTTAGAGGTGTTACGCGACCCTGTACATGGCGACATCGTCGATAAACGACAAGGTGGTGTTTTAGGTGAAGACTTGTCGCAAGCCAGCCTCGCAGCTTTAAAGATTCCACGAGAAGAAGCGTATGCACAAGCCCAAACCTTCAGCTGGAAAGAATCTACGCGTTTATTCGAAAGCCATTTGGTCCGTTTAACCATCCAAGGCTAACAAGAGCCAGTCGATAACGGGTGCGCGTTAAAGCGTGAGATAGGTTCTCGCCCACTCCGTTAAAGCGGCAAGCCAAATCCCTAAGCTGAGAACGATACTGAGTAAAACCGCTGCGCTACCCAAGTCTTTACAGCGTTTTGATAAGTCATGCCATTGTGGTCCTATACGGTCAATGGCAGACTCTAATCCTGTGTTGAGCAATTCGACAATCATGACGATCATGACCGAACCGGCTAGAAGTGCAATTTCTACCCAAGACTTTCCAATAAAAAAGGCTAGCGGGATCATCACGATGCACAAGTAAGCCTCTTGCTTAAAAGCTGGCTCTTGCATGCCAGCTTTCAGCCCTTGGAGGGAGTAACCAAATGCATGCACGATGCGATTGAGTCCGCGTCTTTGTTTTTGAAGGTTGATGTGTTCGTTGTTCACTGGGTTAATTTTATTAATAGATTATTGTGAAGAAGCTTAAACATTTTTAGTGGGTTTGCAGGCGATACAGATGAAACCCTTGGTAAATACAAGATCTGTCTTTTTCTTTGAGTGCGTTTGATTGTGCATCGTCTCGTACCCACTTGCCTTTTAGCAATCCAGACAGACATTTTTCCACGGGCGATTCAACGTTTGCAGATCTAAAAATAACCCGCGCACCAGGCCTTGCTACGCGTGTGATTTCAGACCATAAGGCGGTGATGTCTTCGTCTGACATCCAATCTTGTGTGTCCAATAAAACAAAGGCATCTAAGCTGTTGTGTTCCATGCGCGATATGGCATCTCGGATATTGCTTTGTTCCACGCTGATTTTGTGCGCATTGGCTTTCATCGTGCCGTAGTGTTCGCGCATCAAAAAGGGCGGTAGCGCGCTGTTGCCTGTGTGGTCATAGCATCTACCAAATGCCTGCCACACAAAGTAGTTGTCTTTGGGCGTGGTCAGGGTTGCCAGTCGTCTGGCGCGCGCTTTGATAATCGCAGCAATATCCTCTGGCGATTTGTCATAAAATGCGTGTTGCTGGCTTGGAGGAATGCCTAAGTTGTAAAGCGCAAATGGACTGCTGATGAGTTTCGAGACCAAGCGAGAATCAAAAATCTTGGCCACTTTTTCATCAAACCATTTCTCTTGGTCTGGCAAAGTCTTCAGATGCAGCAATTCTGATAATTTGACTTTATGCAATTTGGCACTCCAATGGAAGATGCCAATAATTTGCCCAAGCAAGCCATATTTGTAAAAGCCTTTGGCAAACATACGGATGCGCCTGAATCCAATCGGGCCACCCTCCCAATACTGTCGCGTGTCGGCATCTAAGCTCGGTGCAATCAGACTGTTATAGATACGAACATTGCTGGAAGCTTGGGCAACCCCTAAAAATTCAAAGTATTCCTCGTAATTAGGAAGCGTTTTAAGCGCAGCGATTTTTAGTTTGACCAACGACACATGCGCGTGGTTAATGTCTACCGCAGTTACCTTAGCGGGGCTATCGATCAAATAGGACAGGGCATTGCAACCGCCTGATGCGACTGTGATGACATGGTCTTTGCTACTCAGTTGAAGCGCTTGCATATCTACGACAGGGTCTTCCCAAATCTGGGTGTAGACCAAGCGACGAAACCACAAAGCAATGATGCGCTCTTTTAGCGTTGACTTTGAACCTTTGCCATAAATTGCTTTTGATCGCAATTTTTTAGTAGTAGGTTTGGCAGTGTTTAGCGGGGTAATGGACTGAGAAATTTCCATTGTTTTCCTTCACGGCAACGACGTTGTCATCATGCCTAGAAGAAATGAAAATTTAGTGAACCTTTAAAGTCAATCGTATGACTAGGTTGGTGTGTTGAATATGGCCTTGCCTACTTGCAGATGCGTTCCTTCTTCAATACCTTTAGCAAAGCTAAATCCTTTTGGAACAAATACCAAAATAGTTGAACCATGTTCAAACCAGCCCAACTCTTGGCCTTTATCAAAGTTTAAGTTGCATGCGAATGTTTCGGCGCCTTTGTAGCGTGAATGAAAGACGGTGTCGATCCCGTGTATTCGAATACTCGCCACCAAGATAGCAGCAACGGGTACTAAGGCAATTCGGTATTTACCGTTTTGAATGTGCATTTCTAAGAATGCACGTTCATTTTTACAAAATAGCTTTTCGACGCGCTTTAATGCAATCGGATTCACATTCCATGTGTCGCCACTGAAATAGCGAATGTGCTGGATAGAGCCTGTGTAAGGCGCATGGAATCGGTGGTACATCGCCGATGTGATGCGAATTGTCATGAACAAACCGTCTTGCCAGTCTGTTGCAGATTCATGGGGGCCCAGTAATTCGGCAAGACTGTATGGATAGCCCTTTGCTTGGTAAACCTGTCCATCCACGATCTGCCCCATGGCACCCACAATACCGTCGCAAGGGCTTACAAATGCATTTGTATCGCTGTCAATTATTCTTGCCCCAGGTTGGAGTTCGCGAATAAATAAATCATGCAAGCTAGTGAATGCTCGCTTTTTGGCCTCGGATAAATCTATATCGGTGAATAGCTTCCAAGCCGCAATCGATGCATCTCGAACCCATGGAGTTTCAATTTTGCTGAACCACCCCATGAAATGCGTCAATGTCATACGGGGAATTCGGTTTGTCAAAAGGAAATTGATGTCCTCTTGACCAAATATTTTTCTAAGGATTTGTTGCATCGTCATCATTTCTTCATTGAAAAGTCATACAAAGGAGGGATAGGAGATTTCAATTTATGTTTCAAGATATTTCGGATGTCATGTTCTTGTGCCTGTATGTGTTTTTGGGAGTTTGGATAGTTCTGCGTCTCAAACAAAGACTCGAGCTTTCCCTCGCTAAGCAACCTGGCTTGGGTGGCCATCTGCGTTGGGCCAAGCGCATTGCAGGGTGGATGCCTAGTTATTCTTACGCGCAAGAGGTGTGGTTTTCTACCGACCACGCCCCTTTTGAAATTGCTAACTTGCGCAAATCTGCACTGACTGCCTTGGGAAACAGAATGCGAGATAAAGCGCCGCTTACTCTGGCGCACACCCAAGAGGTCAAACCGATGATCTCTGACTTGCAGTTCATCAGCCAATACCGTGTTCCCTACCAATTTAAAAACGTTTTGACCCAATATTTGCAGTTGGGTAGCTTTTGGAAATCGAGTGATGGCGTCTATTTGACAGATATGGACGGCAACCGCTACATCGACGTCACGGGTTCTTATGGCGTTAACTTGTTGGGTCAAGATTTCTACAAGGAATGCGTGGAAGAGGGCGTTGCCTTGGTCAAAGACTTGGGCCCTGTCTTGGGTTCCTACCATCCCTGTGTATTGGACAACGTGCAACGCTTGTGTGCTATTTCTAACAAAGACGAAGTGTCTTTCCACATGTCTGGCACCGAGGCTGTCATGCAAGCCGTGCGATTGGCGCGCTACCACACGGGTAAGCGTAAGTTGGTGCGATTCGCTGGCGCTTACCACGGCTGGTGGGACGATGTGCAGCCAGGCCCTGGCAATCCGATGCCTCCATCGGACGATACCTTGACATTGCGCGACACGCACGCATCGACCTTGCGTGTGTTGAACCATCGCAACGACATTGCGTGTGTGTTGATCAACCCTCTGCAAGGTTTGCACCCCAGCCAAGCAGCTCCTACCGATTCGACCTTGGTAGATGGCAAGCGTTTTGCCAACTTTGATAGAAAAGCCTATACCCAGTGGTTGCAACAGTTGCGCGAAGTCTGTACCCGCAAAGGTATCGCACTCATATTTGATGAAGTCTTCTTGGGATTCAGATTGGCCAAGGGCGGAGCCCAAGCGTATTTCGGAATCGATGCAGATTTGGTGACCTACGGCAAAACACTGGGTGGCGGATTGCCCGTGGGCGTCATCTGTGGCAAAAAACAATGGATGAAGCGGTTCAACGATGAAAAACCCGTACAAGTTTGTTTTGCACGTGGAACATTCAATGCGAGCCCCTATGTGATGGGAAGTATGAACGTCTTCTTGAAGCGACTTGATACCAAGCCAGTTCAAGACTTGTACGACAACTTGGACGCTACTTGGGAGAGAAGGCTCGTTGAAATGAACCAACGACTGGCAGATGAAAAACTGCCAGTCCGAGTGGCTGGTATGTCTACGGTTTGGACCGTGTTGTACCAAACGCCAAGCCGCTACAACTGGTTGCTTCAATATTATTTGCGTGACCAAGGCATTGCTCTGAGCTGGATTGGAACGGGTCGCATGATCTTTAGTCTGAATTTCACGCAAGCGGACTTCCAATCATTTGTAGAGCAATTTGTGCAAGCTGCCCACCACATGGAAAGAGACCAATGGTGGTGGGTACCTGAAGGTCAAACCAATCAAAAAGTCAGACGCGCAATTTTGAAAGAAGTATTGAGAGAGAAGTTCACTTAAATTTAGTGGCTTTTCACGTGCACCATAGGATCGATTAACTCACCACGCATCACGTAGTAAAAAGATTTGTAATACAACTTGATGTCGTGGAAGGGGTCGGTCATGATTTTGAAAGCCCATGCCAAACCTGCTTGCAGGTTTTCTTTAGCCCAAAGTTGCAAAACGCGAAACACCATGCCTGCAACGCCTAAAAACAACCAGGCAATACCGGTCATACGGATAGGTGTGTCTTCGTAAGCTTCTGGCACAGCCCATGTCAGGTACTGCGGCATAAAGTAAGCCGTCACAGGAATCAAGCCACACACTGTGAGCAAGACAATTTTGCGTTGTAGGTTGTAGCCCACTTTGATTTCTTCTTTGTGCTCATGGGTTGCTTGGTTCACTTCGTCAAAGCCTTTGGGCTCAAAAAAGAAGTGACCAATTTGGCGCGTGGTCATAGAGACAAGCCAAGCAATCAAGCCCGCCATGACTGGGTCGATGAATAAATAGACGTATGAGACCAAAAATGAAATCGCACTGATCAAATGGAGCGACTGGTTGATACGGCTGTGGTGGTAGTAGCGGTGGTCATCCCAGCGCTGAATTCGGAGGGTTTCGAAAAAATCTTGCATGTGGATCTCCTCTGGCAAGTGTTGGTGAGACTTGTGTGCTGACAAAGGGTTGTCGGCAATCCAAGTGCATGCCGAACTATGCGCAATCAACATGAAAATTTGATGACACTGCATCTTTAAATAGTCATATTAGTTTCATCAAACTGTTGCTTTTGGCAGTCATAGTAGATGGCATGAACGCACCTGAAAACCGTTATTTGCATGCTGCAGTGAATCATAAAAAACCATTGCGTATTAACGTGGTGACTGAAACCTATCCGCCCGATATCAATGGTGTAGCCCATACGCTTTCAAAAATTGTGCAAGCGCTGACATCGAACGGTCATACAGTCTGCTTGGTCCGCCCTCGCCATGCATTGCATGATTTTCCAAATAATAAAGATAACTTTAGTGAATATCTGGTGCAAGGGTTCCCCATTCCTTTTTACAAACAGTTACGCATGGGTTTACCTGCCCGAAAAGTCTTGACGCGACTATGGACAGAACAGAAACCAGATGTGGTGCATATCGCCACCGAAGGCCCCTTGGGCTGGTCCGCATTGAAAGCGGCGCAAAGCCTCAACATTCCAGTGAGCACCGACTTTAGAACCAACTTCCATACCTATAGTGAACATTACGGTGTAGGTTGGTTGGGTGGAATCATCATGGGTTATCTACGGAGATTTCATAACGCAGCTAACAGCACCATGGTTCCCACCAGTCAGCTTCGCAGAGAGTTGGTGAACGAAGGCTTTGAAAAATTACACGTGGTTCAGCGCGGGGTAGATACGCATGTGTTTTCACCTGTGAAGCGGTCTAATGCGTTAAGAGCAGCATGGGGCGCTTCAAAAATAACAACGGTTGCCTTATGTGTATCGCGCCTAGCTGCAGAGAAGAACCTCCACTTAGTCATTCGCGCCTTCCAAGCGCTCAAAGTCAAGCAACCAGACACTAAATTAGTGTTCGTTGGCGATGGCCCCATGCTGGAGCAACTCAAAGTGGATGCCCCAGACGCCATATTTGCCGGATTTAGAAGAGGTGAAGATCTAGCGACCCATTACGCCAGCGCTGATATGTTTATGTTTGCCAGTTTGACGGAGACTTTTGGCAACGTGACGATAGAGGCCATGGCCAGTGGACTGCCAATTGTTGCTTTTAACCATGCTGCAGCTGGAGAAATTATTGAGTCTGGCGTGAATGGAATCTTGGCAAATTCTAGCGACGAAGCAGGTTTTATGGAGGCCTCTATCAAACTTGGCCAAGATTTAGACATGCGCTCAATCTGTGCGCAAGGCGCCAGAGAAAAAGCGCTTCAATTTAGTTGGGAATCGATTGTGAAAAAAACGGAAGACGTTTTGTATGGGGTTTGCGCCAAAAAGTAATTAATTACTGAGTCAAAGCGCTAGCGTAATAGGCTGCAGCAAAGGTTTTCGATTTACCCATGTAATGTCTATCAATACGCCACTCCTTCAAGACCTCGATTGCTAGGTCAAATTCTTCGGGAGACAATTCGTATAAGTCCTTGATATGAAAATCGTCATTTGATTCAAGGGAGAGAATCAAATGGGTCAGAATTTTGGCGAAAGGCGCTGTTATGTCCTTTTCAATTATTTTTTCTGCTTTTTTGATGGCTCGCATAGGATTCCTCTCTTGCGAAATGCGTGATTTCTTTGGAAAAAATTTCCAAGAAAATTTGTCTTGGTGGGCTCTGCGCGGATCGAACACGCGACCAAAGGATTAAGAGTCCTCTGCTCTACCAACTGAGCTAAAAGCCCAAGAGGAAGTATTTTTGCACAATTTTTTCGAAATGATCCGGCAAAAATACAGGCTTTAAATTGTTATTGTTTGAGATCAGCGTGACCATTTAATTTTTATCGACGCAACATCCCTTTTCTTTCTCCAAAGGCCAGTTGCAGCAAATTTGGATTGGGGTTTTTGAAATTTTTGATAACGCTCAGCACTACTTTCACTTAAAGAATTACTTTGTTCAAGATGAAAATCAATCCCATCAAGAGTTTTCTCACGTGTATCTGGCTTTGTGCTTAGGTATTGGTTTGAGGAATTCATGGTGGCCTTTCAAATCTGGTCACCTTATATTAGGGTTAAACCTGTAACTGGCTGTGACACAAAACTAAACTAAAGGGGCATGCGTATACACAATGACAACATTGACCTTGAATTCGCACTGAAAACGAACTAAAAAAGCATGAAAATGTCATAAATAAATTATAAAAAATGCTTATTGATTCGAAGATGTCGGTAGTTAATACATTCGAATTAAAGTTTATTTTTTAACAAAGAGTCTCGGTGTAGCTGACTTGTATCAATTTCCCAATTCATCAACAGAGTCCGTAATGATCCCATCCGTTCCTAATGCAATAAGCGAATCAGCAATATCTTGCTCGTTCACGGTGTAACTCAAACACCGTATTTTTTGAGCATGCACAGTTTCAACCAGTTCCTCATTCCATAGTTTGTAATTGCAAACTATCGCAACACATTCAAGCTCAAGTGCCGCTTCCAACCATCCGTCCCATAGTGAATCTAAAAGCAACCCCCTAGGCAACAAAGGCGCTGTTTGTTTAGCCGCAACCAATGCTTCAGTTTTAAAAGTGGTGAGCAGCGGCGGTATGGATTCACCTTGCCATAGCCGTAAAGCCTCTTTAGCAACGATTTCACCCGTCATGGCTTCAGTGCCTAGAGTGGGTTTAATCTCAATGTTTAAAAAATAACCATGTGACAAGCAGAACCTGGCAATACTCTCAAGAGTCGGTAATGGCTCACCTGCGTAGGCAATAGAGTGCCAACTTCCAGCATCTAATTGGGAGAGATGCGACCACTCATGCGAACCGGCAACACCCGTGCCGTTCGTGGTGCGTTCCAAATGTTCATCATGCAATAAGAAAACCACACCATCACTACTTAGTTTTGCGTCGCATTCAAACATGCGATAACCGAGTTTTGCACCAAGCTGGAATGCAGCTAAGGTGTTCTCAGGTGCCAGTTTACCGGCGCCTCGGTGTGCAATCCACTTGGGGTAAGGCCACGGTTTCATAGACTGAAGATGCGGTGAGTAATCACGAAGGAATATTTTGGTCGACAGCCGCTTGTTGTTCTGCCAATTCCCATCGAATTTTTGACAAAACCCAAAGGCTCGCTAAAAAAAGTAAAGAGGTGCTGGCAATGGCTAGTCTTTGCCTACCGTCACTTAGGAACGTAATTAATCCATACATTAGCGGACCTAATATAGACGCTACGCGAACAGCAAAAGACCAGAGCGAAAAAACTTGCGCACTGCGGTCTGGTGGCGTGAGTCGCCCCACCATCGCGCGCCCCACCGATTGGCTTGCGCCCATACACAACCCTGCAAATGCGGCAGCGAACCAAAAATAAAAAACACTAGGACTTATGGCGGCGATTACACAAGCCAGGACCCAGCCTACTAATGTCAAACGCAACGTTTTGATATGCCCGATCTGGTCCTGCATCCAACCTAGCCCCCAGGCGCCTACCAATGCAGCAATATTGAGCAGGAAAATCAAAAGCATAGTGTCTTGCTTACTCATGCCCATTTCACCTTCAGCATAAATAGCAGCGACGGTGATGGCAACAGAAACGCCTGCTTGGTAAAGCGTGATGCATTTAAGTAACTGCATAAATGAAGGCCTATCTTTGGCCCATTGCAGTGCTTCTACTAAATCATTCCAGCCTTTTCTTAAGAATTGGGTTGGGTCTGAATGGGGCTGGGGTATTGCTCTTTCAGGCAATCGCCAAAAGGTGTAACTGCTTGCTAATAAAAAAATAACAGCAGTGATCCACATCGTTGGTGGAACAACTTCTGAAGTGGTTAAACCAGCCTTCAGGCCACTGATGATCCAAAATAAACAGATGGCCAGCGTCAGCATGCCACCTACATATCCCCACGCCCATCCCCAGCTGCTGACTTTTCCCATCGATTCGGTCTTTGCTAGCTCTGGCAAAAATGCAGCGATGAGTGACTCGCCGACACTGAAAGACACGTTGGAGATGACTATCCAAAAAACAGCCCAAGCTATATCGCCAGGGCCAGACCAGCCAAGCGCAGAAGTTCCAACCACGCAGGTGATAGTGCTGACCAATAGCGCGCGCTTCTTCATGGCATGACGATCACACCAAGCACCTATAGCTGGCATTAGAAGCATGCTTAAAAGGTAAGACACGCTGAGGCTACTGACCCATAACAAGGTAGCCCATGCGGCATTGCCGGCCACGATGCCCACAAAATACGTAGCAAACACAGCGGTAAGAACAACCGTTGTGTACCCAGAGTTGGCAAAGTCAAACATCGCCCATGCAAATACCTCGCTGCGTTTGACTCCTGGCAGTAATGCAGAGTTGTTCATAGAGGCATGTCGGTTCATAAAAATTAAAAAGCCACTGATATTACTATCAGAGGCTGATTTGAAGGCTTATGTTGAAATAGCTTACTAAGTAGAACCAATGTGCCAACTTCGTTAATTGAGCCGTTACCACATTCAGTATTTTTCTGGAACAACCATTTCACTCGGAACTGGATTCCGTATGTAATCAGGATTTCTTACGCGTGCGGGTAAAGCAATTTCAGCGTGTTGCACTTCGTGGTAATTGAACTGCCCCAATAAATGGTCAATGCAATTGAGTCGAGCCCGTTTTTTGTCTACGGCTTGCACGACCCACCAAGGTGCCTCAGGAATATGCGTGCGCTCGATCATAGTTTCCTTAGCGCGGGTGTAGTCTTCCCAGCGACGGCGACTCTCGAGGTCCATAGGACTTAACTTCCATTGCTTTAAGGGGTCATGGATACGTCCTAAGAAACGCGCATGCTGTTCGTCGTCTGTGATGGAGAACCAATACTTCAACAAAGTGATCCCACTGCGGCCTAGCATTTTTTCAAACTCGGGAACGCTTCTAAAGAACTCTTCGTATTCGTCATCGGTACAAAACCCCATGACGCGTTCTACACCTGCTCGGTTGTACCAACTGCGGTCAAAGAGAACGATTTCACCTGCAGCGGGCAAATGTGTGACGTAGCGTTGGAAGTACCACTGCGTTCTTTCGCGATCGTTGGGTGCGGGCAATGCGGTAACACGACAAACGCGCGGGTTGAGTCGTTGGGTAATGCGTTTGATCACACCGCCTTTGCCAGCAGCATCTCTACCCTCAAACAAGATCACTACTTTCTGTTTGGTGGCCACCACCCAATCTTGCAACTTGACCAACTCGCCTTGTAAGCGCAAGAGTTCACGAAAGTAGCTAGCGCGTGCTTGTCGCTCCTCTGGGCTTGCTAGCGGATCGTTTTCGTTTTCACCATCATCGATGGCCATTTCGAGCTCTTCGTCAATGGAGTCCAAAATATCTTCGCGAATTTTGCGTAAATGCTCCGCATCAATTTGATATTTGTCGTTCATATGCAATTTCCTTTGAAAGACATCATCTACTTTCTTCATGGCAAATTCATGACGTTTGTCACGATTCATTCACAAATAATATGTAGAGTCGAATACTAAATAACTATCACGCAATAATTCAATGCTCCTATTTCAGCGTTTTACCTATTACTGTGTGGTGCTGCTTTCTATCCAAGCGCTTGCAGGATGCGCTGTCAAGCCTTTCGTGATGGACAAAGCTGCCGATGCCTTGGCTATACAGGGGCAATCAGACGAAGACGATATTATTTTGGCGCGAGAAGCCAGTGCTTTTTATTTGAAGTTGTCTGAGTCCGTACTCAAAGAATCACCTGGCAATTTAAAACTGGCCGAATCGGTGGCCGCAGGCTTTACCCAATACGCCTATGCCTTTGTAGCTTTTGATGCGGAAAAGCTCGAGTCACAAGATGCCAAAGCAGCGCAACGCATACGCGAGCGCGCTGCGCGCTTGTATTTAAGAGCGAACCAACATGCTATGCGTGCGTTAGAAAAGTCGATGCCTGGATTCAAGCAAGCATTAATTCAAAATGATCCGCAGCTATTGACGCGATTGAAGCAAGACCAAGTCGGGTTAGCGTATTGGGCTGCTGCATCGTGGGGTGGTTTCATATCGCTGTCTAAGGACGATCCAGACAAAGTGGCAGATTTACCTTTGGCAGTTAATCTGGCTTCATTGGCCTGGAAGAAGAATCCAGATTTCAACC
>Ga0209400_1000960_pt1 | contig 24358 bp, 20 predicted proteins | sample M_130807_EF_Meta_FD_187313 | JGI IMG/M metagenome (GOLD analysis project Ga0209400, IMG submission 187313) | Freshwater microbial communities from Lake Montjoie, Canada to study carbon cycling - M_130807_EF_MetaG (SPAdes) (version 2) | ecosystem: Environmental > Aquatic > Freshwater > Lake... | reverse complement strand
TGGCGCGCTGGATTTGGTGGCCTATCGCCAATTCTTGGCCGAAAACCCGCGTCATCCGCTGGCGGCTATCCCTGAGCTTGTCTGGTAGCCCTTAAGTCCAATTGCCGCGCTGAGATGTAGGGGCGATGGTCTTGCATTGCGCCTTGTCGCGCGTGCAAGAAAAGCATTTTAATTTCAAAAATAGCGCGACCCCCACCCCAACCCTCCCCACAAGGGGGAGGGAGTTTTGTTTGCGCAATCTGGTCCCCCTCCCCCTTGTGGGGAGGGGCTAGGGGTGGGGGTCGTCGCATTTTTGTCGTTGGTTGAAACGCTTTGCTTTGCTCGCAAGAATGTCGCGTGCGGGAAACTTTACTGCGAGCTGTCATGACGTCTGCGCCTTTTACCTCTTATTTTTTCGAAGATCTGTCGGTCGGCATGAGCGAAAGCATCATGAAGACGGTGATGGCCAATGATGTGGTCGGCTTTGCCACTTTGTCGGGCGATCACAATCCCATTCATCTGTCGGATCATTTTGCGCGCAAGACGCGCTTTGGCGGGCGCATTGCGCATGGGCTCTATACAGCCAGCCTGATTTCTACTGTGCTTGGCATGTATCTGCCGGGGCCGGGCGCGGTCTATCTCTCGCAAACATTGAATTTCCGCGCGCCTGTGCGTATCGGCGATGTGGTGAGCGTGTCTGTGCGTGTGGTGGAGCTTGTTGCCGAGGGGCGTCGCTGCACCTTGCAATGCGAATGTGTGGTCGATGGCAAAGTCGTGCTTGATGGGCAGGCTTTGGTCATGGTGCCAAGCCGCTTTGGCAGTGCGCGTCCTGCACCTGTCATTGCCAAAGCGCCAGCCAAAAAGCCCGTGGCCAAGCGGGCGAATGCGAAAAAGTCTGTTTCGAAGAAGTTGCCCAAGAGCAGGCGCGCTAAGCCTTGACGGGGCGGGGTCGGCACGTCAGTTTGCCGCCCATGTCAGTGTCCTCGTCCGCCTCCGGTCTAGCCGTCATCCGTAATCCGCAAAGCCTGCCGCAAGCTCTTCAGGGTGCGGTTGTGGCAATCGGCAATTTTGATGGCGTGCATCGCGGCCATTCGGTTGTCATTCGCGCTGCCGAGGCGCTCGCCACGCGCCTCAACAAGCCCTGCGCTGTTTTGACATTCGAGCCGCACCCGGCCGATTTTTTTGCGGGCAAGCCGGTGATCTTCCGTCTGACGCCTGAGCGCGAAAAGGCCGTGCTGCTGGCCCGTCTTGGTCTTGAGACCATGTTCGTCCTGAGTTTCGACAAGGAACTGGCGGGTCTCACCGCAGAAGAATTCGTGGGCCAAGTGCTGGTTGATCGTCTCAAAATATCAGCCGCCGTGGTCGGCTATGATTTCCACTTCGGCAAGGGCCGCGAAGGCTCGCCCGCTTTTCTCAAAGAAGCTGGCGCACGCCACGGCTTTGCAGTGAAAATCGTCGAAAAAGTTCTGGCCGATGCGGGCGGCAGCCCCGAGGCCATTCATTCCGCCGATACGCGCCGCGCTCTTGAAGAGGGCGATGTGGCGGGCGCTCGCGCCCTGTTGGGGCATGATTATTTCGTCACGGGCGAGGTGGTGCATGGCCAGAAACTGGGGCGCGAGCTTGGTTTTCCGACTGCCAATCTGATCCTCGATCCCGCCTGCCGCCTGCGTTACGGCATTTATGCTGTGCGCATGATGGTCGATGGAGTGATGCAAAAAGGCGTGGCGAGCTGGGGCCGTCGCCCGACAGTCGATAATGGTCCGCCCTGGCTTGAGATCCATCTCCTTGATTTTAAAGGTGATCTCTATGGAAAAGAGGTCGAGGTCCGGTTTGTGAGCTGGCTGCGCCCGGAAGAAAAATTCGACGGACTCGAGGCGCTGGTGGCGCAAATTGAAAAGGATGTGGCGCAGGCGCGCGCGATCCTCGCCTGACCCGCCGGTGAGCCGTCATTCCTTCGTCGCTTCGCTTCTCGCAATGACGACCGAAATGGGCTATGCCGCACGTCTGATTTTCAGGCGCTTTCGAGCCCAGCACTCTTCGAGCCGCAACACGACATGACCGAGTCCTCTGCCCCCGATTATTCGCAGACCCTTTTCCTGCCGCGAACGGAATTTCCGATGCGTGCGGGCCTGCCACAAAAGGAGCCGGAGCTTCTGGCGCGCTGGCGTGAGCGAGATCTCTACAAGCGCATCCGCGAGACCTCGGCCGGGCGTCCGCGCTTCGTGCTGCATGACGGCCCGCCCTATGCCAATGGCAACATCCACATCGGCCATGCGCTCAACAAAATCCTGAAAGATATGGTGACGCGCAGCCAGCAGATGCTGAGCTTTGATTCCAATTATGTGCCGGGTTGGGATTGCCATGGTCTGCCGATCGAATGGAAGATCGAAGAGCAATATCGCGCCAAGGGCAAAAACAAAGATGAAGTGCCGGTGGTGGAATTCCGTCAGGAATGTCGCGCCTTCGCACAAAAATGGCTCGACACGCAGCGCGAAGAATTCAAGCGGCTGGGTGTGACAGGTGATTGGGATCATCCCTATTCGACCATGGCCTTCCATGCCGAAGCGCAGATTGCGCGCGAGATTATGAAGTTCAAAGACAATGGACTTCTCTATCGCGGCTCCAAGCCCGTCATGTGGTCAGTGGTCGAAAAGACCGCACTCGCGGAAGCGGAAATCGAATATCACGATCACCAGTCGGATATGGTGTGGGTGAAATTCCCCATTCTCGAAGGTCCGATTGCCAATGCCTATGTCGTCATCTGGACGACAACGCCCTGGACGCTGCCGGGCAATCGCGCGATCTCTTATTCGCACAAGATCGAATATGGCGTGTTTGAAGTCACCGCCAATGAGCGCGACTTTGGCCCTGCGGTCGGCGAGAAATATGTGCTCGCGCTGAAACTGGCTGATGCGGTTGCCGCATCTTCGAAAATCACGCTGAAGCAGATTGCTTCTGTGTCTGCGGACGATCTGAAAGCAACGGTTTGCGCGCATCCGCTGTCGGGCCTTGGCTATCGTTTCCAAGTGCCGCTGCTTGATGGCGATCATGTCACCGATGATACGGGCACAGGCTTTGTGCATACGGCGCCCTCGCATGGTCGCGAGGACTTTGAAATCTGGATGGCCTATGGCCGCCAATTGTCGGAGCGCGGCATTGATACGCGCATTCCTTTCACTATTGATGATGAAAGCCGCTACACGAAAGAAGCGCCGGGCTTTGAAGGCAAACGCGTCATTTCCGAAAAGGGCGACAAGGGCGATGCCAATGAAGCCGTGATCCAATCTCTGATCACGATTGGAAATCTCGTCGCACGCGGGCGCTTGAAGCATCAGTACCCGCATTCATGGCGCTCGAAAAAGCCGGTCATTTTCCGCAACACGCCGCAATGGTTCATTGCGATGGATAAGAGCTTTGATCTGGGTTCATCGCTGCGCGCGGTCGCTTTCGATGCGATTGGCAAGACGCAATGGGTGCCGGAATCGGGTGAAAACCGTATCCGCGGCATGATTGAAAACAAGCCGGATTGGGTCATGTCGCGTCAGCGCGCGTGGGGCGTGCCGATTTGCGTCTTCGTGCACAAAGACACGAAAGAACTGCTGCAAGACAAGAAAGTCGACGCTGCTATTGCCGAGGCTTTTGAAGTTGAGGGTGGTGACGCGTGGTTCAAGGAAGGTGCGAAAGAGCGCTTCCTGAAAGCCTTTGGTCACGATGCCGCGCAATATGACATGGTCATGGATGTGCTCGACGTCTGGTTCGATTCAGGCTCGACCCACACGTACACGCTCGAAGATGCCAAACATTTTCCAGGCCTTTCCGGCACTAAGCGCAAGGTTGATGGTGGCCGCGATCAGGTCATGTATCTCGAAGGCTCCGACCAGCATCGTGGTTGGTTTCAATCGTCATTGCTTGAGAGTTGCGGCACGCGCGGGCGTGCGCCTTTTGATATTGTGCTGACGCATGGCTTCGTTCTGGATGAAAAAGGCCAGAAAATGTCGAAGTCGCTCGGCAATGTCACAGCGCCGCAAGATGTCATCAAGGATTCGGGCGCTGACATTCTGCGTCTCTGGGTGGCGGCAGCCGACTATTCGGACGATCTGCGCATCGGCAAAGAAATCTTGAAAACCTTTGTCGAGACCTATCGCAAATTGCGCAACACGATGCGCTGGATGCTCGGCACGTTGGCGCATTACGATGTAACCAAGCGCGTGGCTCATGCCGATATGCCTGAGCTTGAAAAGCTCATGCTGCATCGTCTCGCGGAATTGGCGCCTGTCATCAAACAGGCTTACGAGACCTATGATTATCGCAAGGTTGTTTCGGAACTCTCATTGTTCTTGAACACCGATCTCTCGGCCTTTTATTTCGACGTGCGCAAGGACACGCTTTATTGCGATCCGCTTTCCTCGCAAGCGCGTCTGGCTTCGCTGACCTGCATTGAAGAGATTTTCCGCGCGGTCACTTTGTGGCTCGCACCCATCCTCTGCTTCACGGCGGAAGAAGCCTGGTTGTCGCGCTATGCGGATGCGGAATCTGTCCATCTGGAAACCTTCCATGATGTGCCTGCTGACTGGCGTGATGACGTGCTGGCTGCCAAATGGGCAAAAGTGCGCGCGATCCGTCGCGTGGTGACAGGCGCACTGGAAATCGAGCGCGCACAAAAGCGCATCGGCTCGTCGCTCGAAGCCGCACCGGTTGTCTATATTGCCGATGAGGCTTTGCGCGCTGCGCTTCAGGGTCTCGACTTTGCAGATATCTGCATCACGTCTGGCATTGATGTGCGTGCGGGCCAAGCGCCTGCGGGTGCTTTCGTGCTGGATGATGTGGCGGGTGTCGGTGTCGTGCCGGAACAGGCCAAGGGCCGCAAATGCGTCCGCTCGTGGAAAATCTCGGAAGAGGTCGGCCAGGATGCCGAATATCCCGAAGTGACGCCGCGTGATGCGAAGGCGCTTCGTGAATTGAAAGCGGCGGGCCTCTTGTGATCGCCACGGCGCAAACCCAAGTGCAAACACAAGTGCGCTTCATCGGCGGCGCGTGCGCCTTTCTGATGCTGCTTATCGATCAGGCGCACAAGCTCTGGATGCTCAATGTCTATGACATTATCAGCCGCCAGCCCGTGCAAGTGCTCCCCTTTTTCGATCTCGTCATGGCCTGGAACAAGGGCGTGTCTTATTCGCTCTTCGAGGCGGATAGCGATCTGGAGCGATATGTCTTGCTGGCCGTCACGACCGCGGCGACCCTCTTTCTCGTCGTTTGGCTCTGGCGGGCGCAGACGCGTCTCTCGGGTCTGGCGCTCGGCCTCATTATTGGCGGGGCCATTGGCAATGGGGTCGACCGGATGGCCTATGGGGCGGTGGCCGATTTCTTCCATTTCCACGTCGGGACCTTCTCTTGGTACGTGTTTAACCTTGCCGACATTGGGATCGTTGCGGGGGTCGGGCTTCTTCTGTATGAATCCTTCACGACACCCGAGGCGCAGCTGTAAGGCTGTGCACCGCCACGAAATTGCCGCCATGGGCAGGCAGCTTGACCCTTCAGGCTCGTCTCCATGCCGGGACGAGCTACCAGATTAAGCCCAACAAAGATGGATACGGCCATGAAATCAGGGATTTACTTCTCTCGCGCCGGGCTTCTGACGGCCGGTGCTTGCGCCTTGGCTTTGAGTTTTTCCGCGCCCGCCTTTGCTTTGGAAGACGACGGTAAGGCCAGCGTGTTCGAAAGCCTGATTGATCTGGTGATGCCGGGCGACCAGCCGGTCGATGCCAATATCCAATATCGTGAACGCGCGCCTCTCGTGGTTCCTAATAATCGCAAGGCCCTGCCGGCCCCGCAGGAGCCTGCTGCCAAGCGCGTGCAAGCTTGGCCCAAAGATCAGGAAATCGCCCGCAAGGAAGCCGAGAAGCGCGCCAATGCGAAGGAGCGCGTTGACGAGGTCTGGAATCCTGTCAGCCGCACTGAGCTCGACCGTGTGCGCACGAATAAAGCGCAGGAGCCGGTGGCTGATAAGGATTGCGATACACCGCTCGGCCGCCCCTGTAATCAGGAAGCCATGTGGAAAGACTTGCGCAATGCGCGGTCCTCTTCGGATGACAAGACGGTATTGGCGGTTGGTGTTGAGCCACCCCGTAAGGCGCTTACCGAGCCGCCGACCGGTTTTCGCAAGCCAACGACGATTCAGAAATATACTTGGGAACAGCGCCAGGAAGACAATCTAGATGATGCGCGCGCTCAGGCTATTGAAGAAGCTCGCCGCAAGCGCGAACGCGAGTAAAGGTTTGCTGGTACTTGGGGGGTGAATATTCATCACCTTTGCGCCTATATTTAATTTTGCCGCCGCCCGGGGGTGATCCTTGAGGCGGCGGTTTTGTTCCAACCATCAATCGGGCGGCCATGGCACGACAGTCGATTTCTCCAAGCCTGACACCTTCTCAAGCTTCGTCCGCAAACGGCGGCGCGGGCCCGGCCATTTCTCACTTCAAGCTTGAGAATGGAATGGAAGTTGTGGTGATCCCCGATCTGCGTGCGCCGGTCATCACGCATATGGTGTGGTACCGCAATGGCTCTGCTGATGATCCGGCGGGCAAATCCGGCATTGCGCATTTTCTTGAACATCTGATGTTCAAGGGCACGCAGAAGCACCCCAAAGGCTATTTCTCGGAACTGGTCGCTGAACTCGGCGGGCAGGAGAATGCTTTCACCTCGAATGATTACACGGCCTATTACCAGCGCATGCCCAAGGCGCATTTGCCTGTCGTGATGGAATATGAAGCCGACCGCATGAAGAATCTCGTCCTCACCGACGAGATTGTCGCGCCTGAGCGCGATGTTGTGCTGGAAGAGCGTCGCATGCGCACAGACAGCGATCCGTCTGCGCAATTGCATGAAGCTGTGCAGGCAGCACTTTATCCGCATCACCCTTATGGCAAGCCGATCATTGGCTGGCAGCACGAGATTGAAGAGCTCGGCCGCACCGATGCGCTGGATTATTACGACCGTTTCTACACGCCCGAAAATGCAGTTCTGATTGTTGCTGGCGATGTGAGCGAAGGCGAAGTGCGCGAATTGGCAACACGCACCTATGGGGCGATCTCCGCGCGTGGAGAAGCGCCACAGCGCAAGCGTCCGCGTGAGCCAGATCCCCGCGCGCATCGTCTGGTCACTTTGGCCGATGAAAAGGTCGAGCAACCTTCGCACCAGACCGTCTATCTCGTGCCCTCGTATCGCACAGCCGAGAAGGGCGAAGCGGAAGCACTCGAAGCGCTTGCGCATCTTGTTGGTGGTGGTGCGACAAGTCTGCTCTATCGCCGCCTCGTCATGGGCGAGAAAATCGCGGTCGCAGCTGAATGCTATTACATGGGCACGGCGCTCGATGAGACGCGTTTCTGGTTCTATGCCATGCCGGCACCAGACGTGTCGCTGGAGCAATTGGACGCCGCCATTGAACGCGTCATTCGTGAAGTCATCGACAATGGCGTGGAAGAAGCCGATCTTGCGCGCGCCAAAACGCGCCTTGTGGCCGATGCTATATATGCGCAGGACAACCAGACATCGCTGGCGCGTTGGTATGGCGCAGCCCTGACGACGGGCATGAGTGTTGCCGATATCCGCGAATGGCCTGAGCGTATGGACGCCGTCACCGCGCAAGATGTGCAAAAAGTGGCTGCGAAATGGCTGGATCGTCGTCGTGCGGTCACCGGCTTTTTGCTGCCCAAATCAGACAATGCCGCCGTCTGATGCGCGCTGAAAATTACAATTGGAAACGCTCATGAATGCGCCGCAAATTTCTGGTGTGACCGCTTCACGCGCTGCCCGCGTACAGCATGTTGTGAGTAAAGCCGGTCTCGAGGCTTGGCTGGTCGAAGATTATGCCGTGCCGCTGGTCGCGATGGAATTCGCGCTAGAGGGTGGCTCGACGCAAGATCCTGACGGGCGCATGGGCGCAGCCTCGATGATGTCGGGCCTGATGGATGAAGGCGCTGGCGATCTCGATGCACAGGCCTTTCACAATGCGCTCGATGACAAGGCGATTGAAATCTCCTTCTCGTCTGACAGCGATTCCTTCCATGGTCGCCTCAAAACCATGTCGCGCAATATTGATGCGGCTTTTGCTCTGTTGAAGCTCGCCGTCAATCAGCCGCGTTTCGACACAGATGCGATTGAACGCGTGCGTGCGCAAATGTTGGCGGGGCTTCGTCATGAAGCCAATGATCCTGATGCTCTGGCTGGCAAAGCCTGGCGTGAAATGGCTTTTCCGGGCCATGCTTATGGCCGCCCCGCGCGCGGTACACAGGACAGTGTGGCTGCGATTACGCGCGATGATCTTGTCAGCCTCCACCAGCGCTTCATGCAGCGCAGCGGTTTGAAGCTGGCAGTTGTGGGCGCGATTGATGCCACAAAGCTTGCAGCTTTGCTGGATGATGTCTTTGGCGGACTGCCTGAGCGCACCAGCTTGACCAAGATCGAAGCGGTGACGATGCAGGGTCTTGGCACGCGCAAAGTGATTGATGTGGACGTGCCGCAATCAACAATCCGCTTTGGCCTGCCGGGCATTGGTTTGCATGACCCCGATCATATTCCGGCGATGGTGCTCAATCATATTCTGGGTGGCGGCGTGTTCTCGGCGCGCCTCTTCAAAGAAGTGCGCGAGAAGCGCGGCCTTGCCTATTCGGTCCATTCGCAATTGGCGAGCTTCCGTCATACGGCGAGCTTCATTGGTGGCACGTCCACTAAAAATGAACGCGCGGCGGAATCGCTTTCGGTGATCGAAGAAGAAATCCGCAAACTCGCCGCCGATGGCCCGAGTGCGGAAGAGCTCGAAAAAGCGCAGAAATATTTGATCGGTTCTTACGATCTGCGTTTTGACACATCGACCAAGATTGCTGGCCAGCTCGCGCATTTGCAGGCCGAAGGCCTGCCGGTGACATGGCTTGATGAGCGCAACCAGCTTGTCGCCAATGTGACGCTGGGCGATATGGCGCGTGTGGGCGAGCGTCTGTTCAAGGGCAAAGAATTGGTCGTCGCTGTCGCAGGTCGTCCCATCGGGATGTGAGCAACGCTCGCAATGACGGTGGCTCTAAATCCTGATAGTCTGAATCATCCTTAAAATAAGTGATTCACCTCATGCCCGTCCGTCGCCTCGATCCCATTCTGGTTGACCGCATTGCGGCCGGCGAGGTCGTGGAGCGTCCAGCTTCGGCCGTGAAAGAACTCATCGAAAATGCGCTGGATGCTGGTGCACGCCGCATTGAAGTGGTTTTGCAAGAAGGTGGTCGCCGCCTCATTCGCGTTATGGATGATGGCGAGGGCATGACGCCGGAAGATCTGGCGCTCGCCGTTGATCGTCATGCGACATCGAAACTGCCGGATGGTGATCTCTCCAATATTGCAACACTCGGTTTTCGTGGCGAGGCTTTGCCATCCATCGGTTCTGTCGCGCGGCTTGATATTACGACGCGGCGTGAGGGTGCCGATCATGCCTCGCATCTGCGCGTCGATTTCGGTCAGAAGGCCGCAGTTGCGCCAATCGCTGGTGCGCAAGGCACCAAGGTTGAAGTTGGCGATTTGTTTCTGGCCACGCCCGCGCGTTTGAAATTTCTGAAAACCGATCGCTCGGAAGCGCAAGCCGTCGCCGATGTGGTCAAGCGTCTGGCCATGGCGCATCCGCGTGTGCGCTTTGCTTTGTCAGGCGACAATCTCTCGGGTTTTGATTACGTCGATTGCGGCGCGGGCGATGAAGGCCGCCTCGCGCGCATTGCGCAAGTTTTGGGGCAGGATTTTTCGCCCAATGCTTTGGCGGTGAATGCCGAGCGCGAAGGTTTTCGCCTGAATGGTTTTGCTGGCCTGCCGACCTTTCATCGCGCCAATGCGCTGGCGCAATATCTTTATGTCAATGGCCGTCCTGTGCGCGACAAAGTGCTGAGCGGCGCTGTGCGCGCCGCTTATATGGATTATCTGCCGTCTGATCGCCATCCGGCGCTGGCATTGTTCCTCACCTGCGATCCGCATTTTGTCGATGTGAATGTGCATCCGGCCAAAGCGGAAGTGCGCTTCCGCGATCCGGGTCTCGTGCGTGGCCTCATCATTGGTGCGCTCAAGCAGACGCTGGCTGATGCCATGCATCGGGCGAGCACAACGGGTGGCGCGCGCACGATTGAAACCATGGCACGCAATTGGCAGCGCCCTGCGCCGCAAAATGCGCAATGGGATTGGCGCGTCTCGCCAGCTGCGCCGCCCTCGGGTTTTGCTGAAAGCGCACAATCTTCTTTCGTGACGGATGTAGCACCTCCGCAAGCTGATATGCGCGCGCATGATGTGATGCCGCAAGCCGAAGCGCTTGATGCGCCACTCGGTGCTGCGCGCGTGCAAGTGCATGACACGTATATTATTGCCCAGACGCGCGATGGCGTGGTGATTGTTGATCAGCATGCCGCCCACGAGCGGCTCGTCTATGAAAAGCTGAAGAAACAGCGCGACGAAAAAGGCATTGCGCGGCAGATGCTGCTGATCCCCTCGATTATCGAGATGGATGAGGGCGATGTGGATCGCCTGCTTGCACATGCGGGTGAGCTTGAAAAATCAGGCCTGTCTGTCGAAAGCTTTGGCCCGGGCGCAGTGGCTGTGCGTGAAGTGCCAGCCATTCTCGCCAAGGCTGATCCGCAGCGTTTGGTGCGCGATGTGGCGGATACTCTGGCGGAACATGGCTCTGCCACATCACTCGCCAAAGGTCTCGACCATGTTCTTGCGACCATGGCCTGCCATCATTCCGTGCGCGCGGGGCGTCGTCTCAATGGCGAAGAAATGAATGCGCTCTTGCGCGAAATGGAAGCCACACCGGGCTCGGGCCAATGCAACCACGGTCGCCCGACCTATGTGGAGTTGAAACTCGCGGATGTTGAGAAGCTGTTCGGGCGGCGGTGATTTTATCCGTCATTGCGAGCCGAAGGCGAAGCAACCCAGAGCCACACGTGAAGCTCTGGGTTGCTTCGCTTCGCTCGCAATGACGGCCTTAGGCTGAGAAGCGCGCAAACACGACTTGTGTGTCGCCAGTCTCGCGCTTGTCGAGCATGGTAAAGCCGCGCGGCAATTCGACTTGCGCATCGGCTTCTTCTTCGATCACACAAAGCGCGCCGTCAGAGAGCCAAGCGCCTTCTTTGAGGGACACAAGCGCACGCGGCGCGAGATCGCGCCCATAAGGCGGATCAAGAAAGACCAGATTGAAAGGCTCTTGCGGTGGCATGGGGCCGAGTTTGGTCGCATCGCGGCGCATGATGCGGGTGATGCCGCCCAATCCCAAAGCTTCCGTATTGGCGCGCAGCAAAGCGCGGCCTTCGTTGGAATCATCGACGAAGAGCGCCAGTGTGGCGCCGCGCGACAAAGCTTCAATGCCAAGCGCACCTGTGCCGGCAAAGAGATCAATGACGCGCGCGCTCTCGCAGGCATGATCATAAGCATGCGCCAGAATGTTGAAGACCGTCTCGCGCAAGCGGTCGGAGGTCGGCCGCACAATGGAAGACGAGGGCGTCTTCAGCCCGCGTCCTTTGAATTTGCCGCCAACAATCCGCATGGCCGATCAGTCGCGCGGTTTGCGCGGGCCCTTGCTCGGGCCTTTGCCGCCACCCTTGAAGGGAGGTTTGCCACCTGACCGTTGCGGACGATCACCGCGTTTGAAATCGCGTACAGGCTTATTGCCGGTAGGACCGGGATCATTGCCCCAAGGCTTGAACTCGCGCGGCTCTGACACTGTGTCTTCGCGGCGCGGGCGCATGCCGCGGCGATCCAGATCGCGCGGGGCTTCCTTGGCATTGCGGCCCGTGCGCGGACGCTCGCCCGCTGTTGCGTCACGATGCGTGCGCGGATCCGTTCCGCCGTCAGCGAAGCGGCGGCCATTGCGTGTTTCGAGATTTGTTTTGCCCGGCCGCGTTACGCGTTCGACTTTCACCGCGCGACCTTTACGGTCAGCAGTTTCGGCACGCTCGATGCGGCGACGTTCTTGCTTTGGCTCTTCACGCGCAGCGCGCAGCACGGAAACATGCTTGCGTGTGCGCGGGGCCGGGCGATCCTTGCGGGGCCCGAGTTCTTCATCGGGTACAATCAATTTTCCGCGCGGGGCTGCGCGCATCGGGCGGATTTCGTCCGTCACTTCGCGGCCCGATCGGTCGATGATGGGCGAATTGAAATCACAGCCCGCTTCTTCCGAGAGAACGGGACCAATTTGTTCCATCAGCACGCGCGTGCGCACTTCATCAATCGCGCCATCTTCCAGATCACCGAGCTGGAAAGGCCCGTAGGAGAGGCGGATCAGGCGGTTCACCGCGAGACCCAAATGTTCGAGCACGCGTTTGATTTCGCGGTTCTTGCCTTCGCGCAGGCCCATGGAGAGCCAGACATTGGCGCCTTGCACGCGATCAAGGGTTGCTTCAATGCCGGCATATTCGATGCCTTCGATGACAATGCCTTTGCGCAATTCATCGAGCTTGGCTTGATCAGTCGAGCCATTGGCACGCACGCGATAGCGACGCAGCCAGCCGGTCGAGGGCAATTCCAGCACGCGCGCCAGACCACCATCATTGGTGAGCAGCAGCAGGCCTTCGGTGTTGATGTCGAGGCGACCGATGGAAATGAGACGCGGCAGACCTTCAGGCAGCGCATCGAAAATCGTCGGGCGACCTTCGGGGTCGCGATCGGTTGTCACAAAGCCGCGCGGCTTGTGGAACATGAAGAGGCGCGTGCGTTCGCGCTCAGCCAGCGGCTTGTTGTCAACTGTGATGCGATCTTCCGGCGTCACATTGACGGCGGGCGTGTCGAGCTTCTTGCCATTGACGGCAACGCGGCCTTGCGAAATCCACAGCTCCGCATCGCGACGCGAGCAGAGCCCGACGCGCGCCATGACTTTGGCAATGCGCTCGCCTGCATAGGCGGAAGGCGTCTCGACTTGCGGCGTGCGCAGCACGCGGCGGGGCTTGTCGGAGCTCGCGCCCCTTGGCTTATCAAAGCTCGCGCCACGCGGCTTTTCAAAACTCTGATCCCGCGGCTTGTCGAAGCTGCGGCCTGCGGGTTTGTCGAAGCTTTTGCCAGCAGGTTTACCAGCAGGCTTGCCAACTGGTTTGCCCTTTGGCTTGTCGCCCGATTTGGCAAAGGATTTTCCAGCGGGTTTCCCGCCTTTTGGGGCGTGATCCGGCTTGCGCGGACCACGGCTTTTCTGATCTCTGTTGTCGCTCATGCGCTCTGATAGCAGGTTGCGCCTAGGAAAGTCGATTGGATGGACATCTCAGACCCGCTTTCGCTGGCTTTTGACCAGGCCCGCGCCGCCGCTGCCCTTGGCGAAGTGCCTGTGGGGGCTGTAGTGGTGCGCGAGGGGGAGGTTTTGGGGGTTGCCCATAACCGGACACTCCTCGACCGGGACCCCACCGCCCATGCCGAGATTCTGGCTATCCGGCAGGCGGCCGCCAAAATCGGCTCCGAACGGCTGATCGGCTGCGACCTCTATGTGACGCTCGAGCCCTGCGCCATGTGCGCGGGGGCGATTTCCTTCGCCCGACTGCGGCGGGTCTATTTTTCAGCTGCCGACCCCAAGGGCGGTGCGGTGGATTTCGGGCCGCGCTTTTTCCACCAACCGACCTGCCACCACGCGCCCGAAGTCTATGGCGGGCTTCGCGAGAGCGAAGCAGCCGAGCTGTTGCGTGACTTTTTCAAAGAGCGGCGGTAGGTCGTCATTGCGAGCCGCAGGCGAAGCAACCCAGAGGCGTCACGTGAGGCTTCTGGGTTGCTTCGCTCCGCTCGCAATGACGGCGGAACTGTGGAGCTAAAATGAATCGTCTGCTGATCCTTTGCCTGTCGATCTTGTTTGCCACAGCCGCCCTCGCTGCCGAGCCTTTTCGTGTCGGGCTCATTCTGCCGTTGAGCGGACCATTTGCGGGCTCCATCGGTCGTCAGGTTGAGAATGGCGCGCGGCTCTGGTTGCAAACTTATGGCGCGGACGTGGCTGGCCAGCGCATCGAATTCGTTGTGAAAGATGATGGCGGCAATGCCGATGTCACGCGCCGCCTTGCGCAAGAACTCGTTACCAATGATCGCGTCGATGTGCTGGCGGGCTTTGGCCTGACGCCTCTCGCTTTTGCCGCAGCCCCCGTGGCGGCGCGCGCGCAAGTGCCGATGATTGTTATGGCGGCGGCGACCTCTTCGATCACCGAACAAAACGGCTTTGTGCTGCGCACCTCTTTTACCATGGCGCAAAACACTGTGCCGCTCGCCCAATGGGCTGCGCGTCAAGGCATGAAAAAAGTTGTGACGCTGGTCTCCGATTATGGTCCGGGACAGGATGCCGAAAAAGCTTTTGTGAAAGCCTTTTCTGAAAGCGGCGGCGTGGTGGCGGATTCTCTGCGCGCACCACTGGCCAGCCCCGCTTTCGGGCCTTTCCTGCAACGCGCCAAAGATTTGAAGCCCGATGCTTTGTTTCTTTTCGTGCCCAACGGGCAGGGCGCTGATTTGATGAAAGCCGTCGCGGAGCGCGGTTTCAAAGAAGCCGGTATCAAGGTCATTGCGACGGGTGATGTGGTCGATGATATTTCGCTCAATGATATGGGCGATGTGGTGCTGGGCATGATCACCTCGCATCATTATTCCGCGGCTCATGCGAGTGCGGAGAATGAAGCCTATCGCTCAAACTTCATGAAAGCCTATGGCGTGCGCCCCAATCTCATGGCGATTGGTGGCTATGACGGCATGAAGCTGATCGCGGAAGCTTTGAAGGCGAGCGATGGCAAAGCGCGTGGTGCGGCACTTGTGGACGCGATGAAAGGCAAAGGCTGGGTCAGTCCGCGCGGGCCGATCGCGATTGATCCCGCGACCCGCGACATTGTGCAAAATGTCTATATCCGCGAAGTGAAACGCGTGAATGGCGAATTGTGGAATGTGGAGTTTGATTCCGTTCCGGCGGTTCGCGATCCCGCTAAGAATTAAGTACCGTCATTGCGAGCGAAGCGAAGCAAACCAGGGGCCTCACGTGGTGCTTCTGGGTTGCTTCGCCTGCGGCTCGCAATGACGGCCTTTGAGGCCGTCGCTTATAGCGCCCGCCAGCCGATATCGCGGCGGCAGAAACCTTCGGGCCATTCAATCAGATCAAGCCCTGCATAAGCGCGGTCGCGCGCTTCGCGCACGGTTGAGCCAATCCCCGTAATGTTCAGCACGCGCCCGCCATTGGCGATGAGCTTGTCGCCATCGCGCTTGGTGCCGGCATGGAAGACGATCACGTGATCCATCGCTTCCGCTTTTTCGAGATGGCGGATCACGCTGCCTTTTTGCGGATTTTCCGGATAGCCCTTGGCTGCATAAACAACCGTCATGGCTGTACTGGAGCTCAGCTTCACTGCGTCCGAACGCAAATTGCCTTTGGCGCATTGCATGAGCAGCGGCAGCACATCTTCTTGCAGGCGCGGCAGCATGACTTGCGTTTCCGGATCACCGAAACGCGCGTTGAATTCGATTAGCTTCGGGCCGTCTTTGGTGAGCATGAGGCCCGCAAACAACACGCCCTTATAAGGGGCACCGCGCGCTTTCATGCCGACGAGCGTGGGTTCGATGATCTCGCGCATCACGCGTGCGCTCATTTCAGCCGTCATAATCGGTGCGGGTGAATAAGCGCCCATGCCGCCTGTATTGGGGCCCGTGTCGCCTTCGCCCACGCGCTTGTGGTCTTGGGCTGAAGCAAAGCTCAGTGCGCGCTCGCCATCACACAAAGCGAAGAAAGAAGCTTCTTCGCCTTCCATAAATTCTTCAATGACGAGTTCCGCACCCGCTTCGCCAAAAGCGCCGCCGAAAATCATCTCGACAGCCTCGCGCGCTTCTTTGTTGCTCATCGCGACAATCACGCCTTTGCCGGCCGCCAATCCATCAGCCTTGACGACGATGGGGGCGGGATGCGTATCCAGATAGGCCAGCGCTGCAGCTTTGGTGTTGAAACGACCATAGGCAGCAGTCGGAATGTTGAAGTCGCGCGCCAGATCTTTGGTGAAGCCCTTTGAGCCTTCAAGCTGGGCTGCGGCTTTTGTCGGGCCGAAGGCAGGGATGCCCGCGGCTGCCAGATCATCGACAAGCCCCGCCACCAGCGGGGCTTCGGGACCGACGACCACGAATTCGATTTTCATCAGGCGGCAGAAATCGATCACAGCGGCATGATTGGCGACATCGACGCTCACACATTCGGCGAGCTTGGCAATGCCCGGATTGCCGGGGGCCGCAAAAAGCTTGTCGAGCTGCGGGCTCTTGGACAGGGCCAAAGCCAGAGCATGTTCGCGGCCGCCGGAGCCGATGAGGAGGACGTTCATGGGGAAGCCTTGCGCGACTGATGATTTGCTTCCTCATAAGGGTTGGTGGGAGGTGGTGCAATCGCATGCGATTGAGATCGAGCGACCCCCACCCCAGCCCTCCCCTCAAGGGGGAGGGAGTCAGCATCGCGCAACCTGATCACCCTCCCCCTTTAGGGGAGGGGTTAGGGGTGGGGGTCGCGCCATTTTTCCGTGTTTGTCGCTCTGCGCGGCTTCAGTCATAAATGCGGCATGGTGAAAGATTCTCTGCCCAACGACACCGAATTGACGGTCTCCGAACTCTCGGGCGCACTGAAGCGCACGATTGAGGATCGGTTCGGCCATGTGCGCCTGCGCGGCGAAGTGTCGGGTTATCGCGGGCCTCACTCCTCGGGTCACGTTTATTTTTCGCTCAAAGATGCCACTGCCCGCATTGATGCGGTGATGTGGAAGGGCCAGTTTGCGCGTCTGCGCATCCGCCCTGAAGAGGGCATGGAAGTCATTGCCACGGGAAAAATCACGACCTTTCCGGGCAAGTCCAATTATCAGATCGTCATCGAGACTTTGGAGCCCGCAGGTGTCGGCGCGCTCATGGCTTTGCTTGAAGAGCGGCGGCGCAAACTGACAGCCGAGGGATTGTTTGACCCCGCGCGCAAACAATTACTGCCCTTCTTGCCACAAGTGATCGGCGTGGTGACGTCGCCAACCGGCGCCGTCATTCGCGACATTCTGCATCGGCTCGCGGATCGCTTTCCGCGTCACGTGCTTGTCTGGCCGGTGCGCGTGCAGGGCGAGACCAGTGCCGAAGAAGTGGCGCGCGCCATTGCAGGGTTCAATGCGCTTGAAACCGGTGACCCCATTCCGCGCCCCGATGTGATCATTGTCGCGCGTGGCGGTGGCTCGCTCGAAGATCTCTGGGGCTTTAACGAAGAGATCGTTGTGCGTGCGGCGGCCGAGAGCGACATTCCGCTCATTTCCGCAGTCGGCCACGAGACCGATACTACGCTGATCGATTTTGCAGCTGACGTGCGTGCGCCTACGCCGACTGCAGCCGCAGAAATGGCTGTCCCCGTGCAGGCGGATTTGATCGCCACCGTCACGGGGCTAGGTGCTCGCCAGCGTGGCGCTTTGCGCCGCTCCTTGGATCGCCAGAGCGCAGAGCTGCGCGGTCTCGCGCGTGTTCTGCGTGGTGCTGAAGATGCACTCGCAGTGCCGCGACAAAGGCTCGACCGTGCATCAGATCGTTTGCAAGATCGCCTGCGTGCGCTATTGCGCGATCATGGTCTGCGGCTTGGCAAACTCTCGCAGCTTCTCGCGCGCCATTCGCCGCAAGCCGAACTCGCTCGCCGCCAAGGCGCGCTGGATTCAGCGCGGCGCGATTTCGTGCGGCTTGGTCCGCAGATTGTGAAACGTCGTGCAGACGCTTTGGCGGGCACAACCAAGCTTCTGGATGCGCTTGGCTATCATAATGTTCTGGCACGCGGCTTTGCCTTGGTGCGCGACGACAAGGGCCAGCCCGTGCGTTCCGCCGCTGCCATTGCTGCTGGTGCGCGTTTTCAGGTGGAATTGGCCGATGGCCGTGTCAGTGCTGTGGCCGATGGCGGAGGCGATGTGTCTGCCAAAAAGACTGCCCGCAAGGGCCAGCCCGGCGGGCAGGGGGATTTGTTTTGAAATGATGTGTGTCGTAACCCGTTTTTTGGTTTGAGCTGATCGTTTATTCCACGACAGGACGAAGCTCGGCTTGATGGCTTGCCAGCTGCCGTCCCATGAGATTTCCGAAGCGCTAGAAGCTCTGGCGCAGGCCGGAATGCCCTAGATTTTGCGGCTCTTTCGCGTTAATCAATGCAGATGAACAGATTTGAGCGCACTCCCATGCCGGTTGGCGAAGCCCGCGTCGAGTTTCTCGACGGGGATTTTCGCATCCTTTCGCCGGGCAGTTTTGTACGCTGCGCGGTGACGGGCGAACCTATTCCGGTGGATGATTTGCGCTATTGGGATGTGGACCGCCAAGAAGCCTATGCTTCGCCGGAAGCCAAGCTGAAACAGCTCGGCATTATCCGCGGCTGATTTTTCGCGCGATCAAGTCGGCGAGTTTTTCGGGCGCATCAAAAGTCAAATTCACACGCAGCACGACAAGACCGGGCAAGGCGCCTTCCGGAATACGGATGGCGTCTTTTTCTGTGGTGACGATTGTCTCCGACTCTTGGGTGTTGGCGCCTGCAAGGCCGCGGATTTTTTCCAATTCGTCGGCTGTGTAGGTGTGGTGATCGGCGAAGGCCTGCGTCGTCGTCACGTGCCCGCCCAGATCACGCAAATAGGTGAAGAATTTTTCGGGCCGTCCAATGCCTGCAAAAGCATGGAGCTTTTTGTTGTGAATCTCATGCGCATTGTCGGGCACGAGTGTGCCATGCACGACAAGTTTGCCGAGCGCGCGCGCTTGTTCAGCCAAAGCCTCGCCCCGCGCGCCTTTGCCTATGATGATAAGTCCATCCACAAATGGCCATTGCGCCTCAAGCGGTGCACGCAAAGGCCCAGCCGGAACGCAGAGGCCATTGCCGATGCCTGCTTCGCCATCGACCACGGCGAGGCTTACATCTTTTGCGAGAGCAGGATTTTGTAATCCGTCATCGAGGATGACGAGGGTTGCGCCTGCTTGGGCGGCTGCGCGCGCGCCCGCGACGCGATCAGTGCAAATGAAGGTCGGCGCGAGGCGTGCGAGCAATATCGGTTCATCGCCCACCTCTGCAGCGCGATGGCATGCGGGATCGACTTGTACAGGCGTTTTGCTCGCAAGCGTGCCGCCATAGCCGCGCGATAAAAAAGCAATGCGTTCGCCTTGCGCTTGCAGCATTTTTCCGATGGCAAGGGCAGTCGGCGTTTTGCCCGCGCCACCGGCCACAAAATTGCCGATGCAAATGACGGGAATATCGGCGCGCGTGCCTGTGCGCTTCATGCGCGTGGCAGTGAGTGCCCCATAAACAGCGCCGATCGGCTGCAAGGCGCGGCAGAGCAGATCTGCCTTATCGAGCCACCATCCGACAGGTGCGCGCATCAGCGCCGCTCCATCCGCAATTGCACAATCCAGGGTTCGAGCGCCTGCATTACATTGGAGGCTGCGCCGCCGAGATTTTCAACGGCTTCGGCAGCCGCACGCGCCATGCGCCGCAGCGCTGCCGTATCTGACAAGAGAAGTGCCAGTGTGCGCGCCAGCGTATCGGCATCAGCGACCATGATCGCCGCGCCTGCGCGGTCGAGTGTTTCATAGACTTCGGCAAAATTGGCAACATGGGGCCCGTGCAAAATAGCCCCGCCAAGTTTGGCCGGTTCAATCGGATTTTGTCCGCCTTCAGCGCCCAGCGATTTGCCGACATAGATCAGGCTTGCCACGCGATAGAAAAGCCCGAGCTCGCCCATCGTGTCAGCAATATAGACGCCACGTCCTGCAACCGGATGATCGCCGCGCGAGCGCAGGCCTGCGTCAATCTCATTGGCACTCGCCAGTCCGGCAATCTGCGCGCCGCGATTGGCATGGCGCGGCACGATGATCGTCAAGAGATCGGGAAAGCGTTTCACCAAATGACGATGAACGGCGAGAATGATTTCTTCTTCCCCGCTATGGGTGGAAGCCGCCACCCAGACCGGACGCGGGCCGATCATGGCGGTGATTTCGGCGAGTTTCGTGCTGTCAGCGGGCGGGGCGGGCGCATCAAATTTCAGATTGCCCGACACTTGCACGCGCGGGGCGCCCAGCATCATCAGGCGCGCAGCATCATCGCGCGTTTGCGCGAGGCACAGGTCCACGCGCTTCAGCAAAGCTGAAATAAAACCGGGCATTTTCTGCCAGCGCTGAAAAGAACGTTCCGACAAGCGGGCATTGACCATGACCAGCGGAATGGAACGCGATGTCGTCGCCAAAATGAGATTAGGCCAGATTTCACTTTCCGCGATCATGGCGAGGTCGGGGCGCCAATGATCCAGAAAGCGCGTCACACATTTGGGGAGATCAAGCGGGACAAATTGGTGAATCGCACCGGGTGGCAGGCGTTGCGCCAAAATCTGCGCGGAAGACACCGTGCCCGTGGTGATCAACACATTGAAGCCTTTGGCGCGCAGCGCATCAACAAGCGGCAGCAGCGCCAATGCCTCGCCCACGCTCGCGCCATGCAACCAGGCAAGCGTGCCTTTGGGCCGCGCAATGCTGGCATGGCCCAAACGCTCGCCCATGCGGCGCGCATCTTCTTTGCCGCGTTTCTTGCGCCAGTTGAGAAGCACAGGCCCGAGCGGCGTCAGCAGCCGTGTCAGGCCGCTGTAGAGCGTGAGCAGGGGCTGCGCCAAAAGCCGATCAGGCCGGATCGAGGAAGCGATGCAGATGCACGACGAAATAGCGCATCTGGGCATTGTCGACGGTGGACTGGGCCTTTGATTTCCAGGCTGCATGGGCCTGCGCATAATTGGGATAAATGCCGACGACATCGATCTTGGACGGATCTTTGAATTCCGTACTGTCGAGGCTCATCAGTTCCCCGCCGAAGACAAGATGCAAGAGCTGTTGGGATTCGCGTGCGTTCTCGGTCATGTCAGATCCATCAATTTGCTGCGGGCGGTCTGTTGCGCCCTTTATTTTGTTTTATCAGGCCATTGCCTGCAGCCTGGAGATCATCTCCGCGCGAAATCGCGTCGGGGCCGCTGCCAATATGCCGTGTTTGGGTGACGGTTGGTTGTAGCGAGGTCTGTTTCCCTCGCTATCGCCCAAGAATCCGCCTGCCTCATGAACAATCAGGTCGGCCGCCGCTATATCCCAATCATGGGCATTGGTCGAGGCAAGGCCGGCCTCGATCTGCCCTTCCGCAACCAGAGCGATCCGGTAGGCGAGTGAGGGCACTTTGCTCTGCGGGGAAATGGCCGCGCCTGTGCGGGCAAAACGCTCCAGAAGGGGCTGCGGGCCGGCAAAGCGGGCGCCTGCAAGGCTTGGGGCCTCAGAAACGCGGATGGGCTCTCCATCGCGCTGGGCGCCCCCGCCGGAAAGGGCGGTAAAGGTTTGGCGCAGGGCTGGCAGATGCAGAACCCCGATCAGGGGCAGGCCATCGACCACCAAAGCGACAGAGACCGCCCAGCGTGGGTCCCCCGCCACAAAGGCGCGGGTTCCGTCAATCGGGTCGACAATGAACAGGCGCTGGCAGGAGAGCCGCTCGGGCGTATCGACGGTTTCTTCCGACAGCCAGCCAGCGGTCGGGTCGAGAGCCCGCAATTCCTGTTTGAGCAGCGCATCGGCGGCGTGATCGGCCTCAGTGACGGGGGAGCCGCCTTCCTTGGTCTCGATGCCCGCACTGGTCCGCTCACCGGGGCGAAACCAGCCCAGAGCCATATCGCCAGCACGATGCGCCGCCGCCACCATGGCGGGGAGCAGTCGGGCAGGATCAGTCTTTAGGGTCACGTGTGGCGGTCCGACTTGGGCAGGAAACTGTCTCAAGCTCTAAGGCTGCAAAAGGATAGGAGCAAGCCCGCTGCATGTCGCGTCGCTACTTTAGAATTGGACTAAACAAAAATCATATGTGTTGACCCTATTTTGAGCCTGCTGTTACGACAGATTGCTGCTTTTCAAACAGGCAGATTTTCGCCGCGGCCTTGAACCGCGTCCGAACCTGGAGTTGTCGCGTGTCATACAAATTTTCAAACATTTTAGCCTCTGCATTTTTGTGCAGTCTTGCTGTGTCCAGCGTAGCGCAGGCGCAGGAGGTCAATCTTTATACTGTTCGCGAGCCCGGCCTTGTGAAGCCGCTGGCTGAAGCTTTCACCAAAAAGACCGGCATCAAGGTCAATACGGTTTTCATGAATGATGGTCTGGCCGAGCGTGTGGAAGCCGAAGGCGCGCGCTCGCCCGCCGACGTGCTGATGACGGTGGACGTCGCCAAACTCGTCGAAATTGCGGAGAAGGGCATTGCCCAGCCGGTTTCCTCATCCGTGCTCGAAGCCGCAGTGCCGGCGCAATTGCGCGATGCTGACAAGCGCTGGTTTGCTTTGTCGCTGCGCGCGCGTCTCATCTATGTATCGAAGGACCGTGTGAAAGATACGGCCATGAATTACGAAGATCTCGCTGATCCGAAATGGAAGGGCAAGATTTGCATCCGCTCGGGTCAGCATTCTTATAATATCGCGCTTCTGTCTGCTTACATCGCTCATCATGGTGAAGCGGCAGGCGAGGCTTGGGCCAAGGGTGTGAAAGCCAATCTCGCACGCAAGGCCACAGGTGGTGACCGCGAAGTGGCGCGCGATATTTTGGGCAATCTCTGCGACATTGGCGTGGGCAATTCCTATTATGTCGGTCTGATGCGCTCAGGCGCAGGCGGGCCGGATCAGGAAAAATGGGGCGCTGCAATCAATGTGCTTCTACCAACGTTCAAAAACGGCGGCACGCATGTGAATGCGTCGGGTGCGGCGGTGGCCAAAAATGCACCCAACCGCGACAATGCCGTGAAGTTTATGGAATTCCTCGTCTCGGATGAGGGTCAGAAAATTTACACGCAGGATAATTTTGAATATCCGGTCAAAGCGGGTGCGCAGATGCATCCGATCATCAAAGCTATTGGTGATTTGAAGCCGGATACTCTGCCACTTGCTGAAATTGCCAAGCACCGCAAAGCGGCGAGCTTGATTATGGATCGGGTTGGCTTCGACAATTGACATCACTTCGCAACATAAGTGCACGCTTTGCGAACGGGACGGCAGGACTTCCTGCCGTCTCTTTGCTCGTGGCCGCACTTGTGGCAGCGCCCGTTATTTCGCTCGCCCTTTTGGCGGCGAAAGGGTCTGGTGATTTATGGCCTCATCTGGCGGCCTATGTTTTGCCGCAAGCGATCAGCGATACTTTATTGTTGCTCATGGGTACGGGCGTGCTGGTGATCGTGATTGGCACAGGCGCGGCCTGGCTTGTCACCGCTTATGATTTTCCCGGTCGCAAAATCTTTCAATGGGCGCTGCTACTGCCGCTTGCTATGCCCACTTATATTATCGCTTATGCCTATCTCGATCTGCTGCATCCCATTGGCCCTGTGCAGACGGCTCTGCGTGCAGCCTTGGGCCTGTCATCGCCGCGCGATTTGATCTTGCCCGACATTCGCTCCATGGGCGGCTGCATTCTGCTCTTTGGCTTTGTGCTCTACCCCTATGTATATTTTTCGACGCGCGCCATGTTCGTCATGCAAATGGCCAATCTCGTCGAAGTCGGCCGCACCTTGGGCGCTGGTAGCATGGGGATTTTTCTGCGCGTGGCTTTGCCGCTGGCGCGTCCCGCCATTGCGGTGGGCACTTCGCTCGCGCTGATGGATGCTTTGAATGATATTGGCGCTTCAGAATTTCTGGGCGTGCGCACCATGACCGTGTCGATTTATTCGACATGGGTGAACCGCTCCAATCTGCCGGGTGCGGCACAAATTGCGCTGATCATGCTGGCGCTGGTGATTGCCCTCATTTTGATCGAACGTTTCGCGCGCCGTCGCCAATCCTATGCAGGCTCTGCACAACGCGCGCGTCGTCTTGTGCCGGAGCGTTTGCGTGGCGTGAAAGCGCTTGGTGCGTGGTTGGCCTGTGCCTTGCCGATTTTCATCGGCTTTGTCGCGCCTGCGCTTTATCTTTTCGTTGAGGCGCTGGCGCGTTTGCGCTTTGCGGGCCTGTCTTCTTCTCTGCTGACGCAGATCGGCAATACGGTTCTCATTTCTGCGCTTGCCACTTTCGTGTCGCTGGCGCTGGGTCTCGTGCTGGCCTTCACCGCGCGCATGATGCGCAATGCTGTGACCGATGTGATCTTGCGTGTCGCGAGCCTTGGTTATGCTTTGCCCGGCACGGTGCTGGCCATCGGCCTGCTCGGGCCGCTCGCCTTGATGGATGATGCCATTGCGTCCGTCTCAGAGTTGCTCACTGGGCGCACGACGGGTCTTGTCATGTCGGCGAGCGGGGTGGCGCTGATCTATGCCTATGTCGCGCGCTTCCTCACCATTTCGACAGGCAATGTGGAAAGCGGCCTTTCGCGCCTCTCGCTGTCGCTCGATCATGCGGCGCGCACGCTTGGAGAGAGCGCGGGC
>Ga0209400_1000959_pt1 | contig 24378 bp, 34 predicted proteins | sample M_130807_EF_Meta_FD_187313 | JGI IMG/M metagenome (GOLD analysis project Ga0209400, IMG submission 187313) | Freshwater microbial communities from Lake Montjoie, Canada to study carbon cycling - M_130807_EF_MetaG (SPAdes) (version 2) | ecosystem: Environmental > Aquatic > Freshwater > Lake... | reverse complement strand
CCGCGATGCGGGCTCCGATCTTATGGAGCTGCTCCGGGGTCGTGCCCGCTGGGGCGTAGACGACGACCGAGACGGTGCGGTCGAAGGTGAGGGAGGTGCGGAGGAGCGTCAAGGGAGGGGCGGGCATGGAGAGGGACTAAGCGGGGGTACAGAACCTGTCAAGGGACAAGTGGTGCCGTGTTCGGGTCGGGATAGGGGGGGGTGGGGCCCGTCTCGCTCTCCATCTCCATCTTCTTGTTCCGAGGCGGGCCCCTTCCTCGGAGAACCCATGGGTCTGCTCAACGACTTCCTCACGCGCTACGCCGCGCAGGCGCCGACGAAGGCGCAGGCGCCGAAGAAGACGGCCGCGCAGGCCCCCGTCTTCGTGCAGATCCACGGCCACGATGCCTGCCCGACGCCGCAGGAAGAGCCGGGCAAGAAGGGGAACGCGGCGCGGGGCCGCGCCCTCCTCACGCAGATGCTCGAGGCGGCGCCGCGGAGCGCGCCGGGGCGGGGCTACGACCCCTCGGTCGACTACAACGCGCTCTGGGAGAAGGGAGGGGCCGACAGCCTCACCGACATGCGCGGCTACGATCCGGTCCAGAAGATCGGAGACGAGAAGGTCGAGCGCGGGGCGCACACGGGCATCGTCGCGAAGCTCGGGGCCTGGCAGCCGAACCTGCGCCACTTCGATCTTGTCCTACTCAACAGCTCGGGCGGCAAGGACAGCGCGGCCATGCTGATCGTGATGAAGAAGCTGGCCGAGGCCCAGGGGGTGCTCGACCGGGTCGAGGTCATCCACGCCGACCTCGGGGGTGCGGAGCATGACGGGGTGCGCGAGCTGGCCGAGGACCAGGCCCGCCGCCTCGGCCTCCCGTTCCACGTCGTCCACCGCGAGGTGCGCGGGGTGCGGGTCGATCTGCTCGACCGGTTCGTGGACAACGTGCAGGACAAGTTCCTCGCGTACCCGTCCACCCAGCGGGAAGCAAGCGCGCTGGGGCGGCTTGGGTTCGAGGCGCGCGAGGACACCAAGACCGATCCGGTGTGGGTGCGCTACGCAGAGACGAAGGAACGGAAGAAGATCCAAACCGCGATCCTTGACATGGGTCTCAAGGAGATGCCGTACATCGTCTCTGCGATCCCCAACGCCAACGAGCGGACGCTTGCGAAGAAGGGGTTCGAGCCTGCTGCGCGTGGGGAGGCCTGGGAGGTGCGGGTCGAGCCCGATGCCCGCGAGGAGATGCGCGCGTGGCTCCTCTCTCTCGGCCTCACGGAGCGGGAGGAGAAGCAGAAGCTGCGTCCCGGAGACTTCCGTATCCGCGAGTCGGGAGCGAAGGGCAACCCAGATCTGGGACGCTTCCATCTTCGGCGCGCGGGTGGCTTCCCCGGCTTCGGAACCCGTTATTGCACGAGCGAGTTCAAGACCGCCGAGGTGTCGAAGTGGACCACGGCGTTCGTGAAGCAGCACCTGAAAACCCTCGGCCGACCCGCGCGCGTGCTCAACGTCTTGGGCCTCCGGGCGTACGAGAGCGAGAAGCGCGCGGGGAAGGGGTTTGACGTGAAGGGGGACGACACGCAGGCCCGCCAGACGCGCGAGTGGCTCCCCATCCAGACGCTCCCCGAATCGGCCGTGTGGGACCTCATCAAGGCCAGCGGGCTCCCCTACCATCCGATCTACGACCTCGGCTTCCAGCGGCTCTCCTGTCGCCTCTGCCCGCTCGCTGGGGACGAGGACGTGGCGCTCGCGGCGCTCACCTACCCGCAGCTCGCCCAGAAGATCACCGCCATGGAGGACACCTACGGCTTCACGTTCAAGGAGAAGTACGGGCTGCAGGAGATCATCCAGCGTGCGCTGAAGAAGGACGCGAAGATCCCTGCTCTGGCGCAGGCCGCGCGCCAGGCGCTCCGGAAGCACTTTGGGTAGCTCCCGGTGCCGCATGGGGAGCTGGGCGGGCCCGCGCCTGGTCAAAATAGGCTGAACACATGTACAGTATTTCCTCTTGACAATCTCTTGACAAATAGAGAAAAAGAAGGTTTGACAAGTACTTACGGGCAGTATCTCTGGATGGAGGGGAGGGAGGTGGTTGTCAGTTGACAGGGGAGCGAGCATGTTGGGGGTGTCGGACGGCAACCCCGCCTCTCCCCCGACCGGAGTCCCCATGCCCCGCTCCCCCTTCGACGCCTACGTCCACTCCCACAACGGCAGGTTCGTCGTCGCCCAGCGCGACGGCGCCCGGTACACGGCGGCCCTCCGCCCCAAAACCGCCCGTCTCACGGGCTGCTCCGCGGTCTTCGGCTCGCTCGCCTATGTGGCGGGCGAGCGGTCCTACGCCACCCGCGCCTCGGCGCTCCGGGTGGCTCGGCGTCTGTACGGGGACGCCTCATGAGCGGCACCGTATCCCTCCTCCCCGAGGCCCAGTGGCTCGAGGTGGGCGGCGTCCGCGTGCCCACCCAGCTCGCGGTCCTGCCATGGCAGGCTGCGGGCCGGTCGTTCACGGCGACCGGCTACGGGCGCTGGATCCCCAGCACGCGCCGGGTCCAGCTCCCCGGCTCGCCGCGCTGGCGGCGGGTCTATGTCTGCATCTTTTCCAACGCGGGCACCGCCTATGTCGATGGGCCCCGCGACCCCGCCACGGGAAAGCGCCCGTGGATCGTCATCCACAGCTCGGGTCGCTACTGACCCCCAAGGAGTTCCCCATGTTTTTCGGATCCATCCTCCGTGTGGAGGGCATCCCCCACCTCCTCCAGCTCACCCCGCATGGGTGGGCGCTGCAGGCCTCCACGGTCACCCAGGGGCTCCCCGCGCGCCTCGCGGGGACGCGCTGGCGCACCCTCGAGGAGGCGCGGGACGCCATCGTGCTGGCCCGCGCCGGGGCCCGCCTCGTGGGCCCGGTGGGGGAAGCATGATCGCCACCTACGTCCTCGACGGTCCCACCGCGCACCCCGCGGCGGCGTCCTGCTCCCTCCTCCGCCGCCTCCCGGTGATGGCGATCACCGGCCTCTCCGCGGCGTCCGCCCGCGAGACCGCCACCCGCGTCCACGAGGCCGTCGTGTCCTCCGGCTACGACTGGCCCCGCCAACGGGTCGAGCTGGTCCTGTCGCAGGGGGTAGCTCCCCTTGTGGCCTCCACGGGGGTCGACCTGGCCCTCGCGCTCGCGGCGCTCGTCGCCAGCGAGCAACTCGAGGCTGCCCGTCTCGACGGACTCGCCTTCTGGGGCGAGCTGTCGCTGTCGGGGGAGGTCCGTACCGTGCGGGGGACACTGGCGGCTGCGCGGGCCGCGCAGGCCCAAGGCCTCCTCTTGGTGACCTCCCCCGAGGGGGCGGCGCGGGCCGCGCGGGCCGGGCTCCCGGCCGCCTCCCTGCCGTTCCTCGCGGCCGTCCGGGACGCACAGTGGGTGCCCGTCGCGCCGATGCCCGAGGCGTGGCCGGAGCGCGCGCTCGATTTTGGGGACGTGGCGCTGGACGAGGCGGTCGGTGATGCCCTGGTCGAGGCCGCGCGCGCCCGGCGCCCGGTCCTGTTCGTGGGCCCGCCGGGCTGCGGCAAGACCATGATCGCCGCCCGGCTGCCGGAGATCCTCCCCCTCCCCTCTGCGGCGGAGCAGCTCCAGATCGCGACCGTCGCGGACGCGGTGGGACTCGGGTCGGGGGTGGGGCGGCCCTTCCGCGCCCCTCACCACACGATCTCCCGCAGCGGGCTGGTTGGGGCGGGCGGGCGGCTCGGGGAGCTGGCCCTCGCGCGCCAGGGTGTGCTCTTCCTCGACGCGCTGCTCGACTGGCCGCGCGCGACCCTGATGGAGCTACGGCACGCACTGTCGGGCCCGGACGCGCCGTGGCTGGTGCTCGCCACGGAGGACGGGCACGAGGAGGGGAGCACGGGGCACGACCGGCTCCTCCGTCATCTCGACGCGCTGGGGATCGACCCGGTCTGGATCCACCTTCCCCGGTTCCAGCAGGACGGGCCGCGCACGGACAGCGCGGCCCTTCGGGCGCGCGTGGAGGCCGCGTGACCTCGAGGCGCCCCTTGCGGCGTCGGTGGGCCTCTTTCCCCACCGTGGGGGAACGGGTTTCGCACGCCTACAGCCTCGACGCGGACGGAGACTGGCGCTCCTTGTGCGGGAGGCGGGTGTACGGGAGGCACGCCGGGAGCCCATTCCACCTCGCGCTCCAAGCGGAAGCGCTGAGCCTGCCACCCAGCGATGATCCGAGCGGGTGCTGCCTGTCGTGCTGGTCGCGGAGCTTCCCCGGAACACGGACAACCCTCGGAAACCTACGAAAGAGGAACGCATGAGGATCGACATCAGCAATCTCGACAAGGCCGCCGTCCTCGCTGCGCTCTACAACCGCTCGCGCCCGCAGGGCATGGGGTTCCTGCACTTCGACCCCACCTCGATGACGCTGGAGCAGGCGCGCGCGATTCTCGCCAACGGCGACACCTCTTTCGACTACCTCAAGGGCCGCGTGATGAAGGTGGATCTGTCCGTCAACTCGCTCGATCCGTGGCTCTACGACCGCGACAACGGGGCCGGGTCGGCCGAGCGGGCGCTGTCCGTCCTTCGGGCGCGCGTGGAGGCTGAATGACCCGTATCGACTGGATCTCCCTCTCCGACCGCCTCCCGCCCGACGAGCAGTTCGTGCTCCTCACGGGGGACAGCGGGTACACCTCGACGCCCAGCTTCGTGACGGTCGGCCGTCGCTACGAGGCCTTCCGGCCCGCGCGCGGGGGCCCGATCCGCTGGCTGCAGATCGGAGACACCCCGCTCTCGGACTACGGGTGGGAGCCGACCCACTGGGCCCCCCTCACGAACCGCCCCTCAGAGCGGTGGGGAGACACGGACAAGATGGTCTTCTTGCCTGGCAACCCCAGGAGCTTCCGCTGCGACTGCGGCGGAAACGTGTTCCGCGAGAGCCGCGACGTCCCCCTTCACTACAGGTGCAATTCCTGCTCGGCCACCTACACGGGGGAAGAATGAACCTCTACCTCCTCCACGCCGGCCTCTACGGCTACGACACCTACTCCAGCGCCGTCGTCCGCGCGCCCGACGCCGAGACGGCCCGGACGATCCACCCGGACGGCGAGCAGCGCTGGAACGGCGCGCGCTGGCGCGCCGAGTGGCACGACGCTGCATGGACGCGCCCCGAGCACCGCTCCACCACTTGGGTGTCCCACCCGGACGAGGTGGAGGTCACGCTGCTCGGCACGGCGGAGCGGAGCGACACGGGCGTCGTTCTTGCCTCCTTCCGCGCTGGATGACGTGTCAACTGACAGGATCGCGTTAGACTCCCCTCTCCCTACGAGGTCTTCATGCACGGCTTGAACAAGGCGTATCTCATCGGTCACATCGGACAGGATCCGGAGATCCGAACCACGGCCAACGGCCGGCAGCTCGTCAAGCTCTCGCTCGCCACCCCGCACAGGCGCAAGGTGGGCGAGGAGTGGGTGGACACCCCGGACTGGCACCGGCTGACCCTGTTCGACGCGAACGCTGGCTTCATCGGCGCCTATGCGAAGAAGGGCGACGGGCTCGCGGTCGAGTGCTCCATCCGTCTGAACAAGTGGACGGACGGGTACGGCGTCGCCCACTACGAGGTGGACCTCGTCGTCGACCGCGTGCTCTGGCTCAACGGGAAGCACCGCGGCGCCGAGGCCAAGGACGTGCCCTCGACGCCGCCCGAGGACGACGGCACGCGCTGATCGTTTCACACCGGCCTACTTGTCAGCGGACAGTATCGCGTTAGTCCCCCTCTCCCGGAGCCCCGATGATCTCTCTCCTCCTCCTCTCGTCCGCGCTGGCGGGCGACCTCTCCCGCGCGTGGCGCGGGACGCCCTACGGGCTCGCCACGGTGCTGGCCGAGCCCCCGTCCGAGCACTGCACGCAGGCGCCAGAGCCCACGGTCGCGTGGGCCTGTGCCCAGACCGTGGGAGACGCGGCCGTCACGGTTCGCTACCGGGTGGAGGAGGGCTACTACTGGGGTGTGAGCGTCGAGTGCAACGGGTTCACTGCGTGCCAGACCGTGTTTGAGACGGTCTTTGAGGCCTGGGACGTCCCCTACCAGACGAAGCGGGAGGGCGATACGTCCGCGCTCGCGGACGGGTTCTGGAACGTCATGGGGTCGGCGCGCGGAGAGACCTCGGGCGTCTGGAGCTACAACCGGTACTCCAGCCAGGGCTCCGTCCTGCTGGTTCAGATGGGCCTGCAGAGGGCCGCCGCCGCCGCGCGCAAGGCGGCCGCCCAGAAGGCCGCGGAGGACCTGTGAGCACTCGTCTCCCCGGCCACACCTGTCCCGCCATCGACACCGCCACGTCGGCGTTCCGCCGGCTCGCATGGCGCGCCATCGAAGATCCGACCGACCGGGAGGCGATCCGGGCCCGCGTCCGCGAGGGCCTCGCCGCGCTGAAGCAGGTCCGAGAGGAGAACGCGCAGCTCCGGGCCGCGTATTGGGAGCTGCGCGCCGCGCAGGCTCCAGAGGCGGCGCCCATGCCTGTTCGGGCCTGCGAATGAGGGGGACACGGGCTCTTCCGGATGCGCTGCACGCGGCGTACCCCGGCCTCGGCGTGCGCCTCAACGCGGAGCCGCGTCCGTTCCCCGGCTTCCGGGTCGGGCAGGTGTGGGCGCTGATGGACGGGAAGGGCTCCTACCTCGCCGTGGTCCAGCTCACGTCCTTCGACGCAGCGTGGCGCGATCCGACTGATCCCACCACGATCCGGCCCTCGTGGTTCGCGGGGGGCGCGTGGATCGAGGAGCCCGATCTGCTCGACTTCTGCCGGCACGGCATCCTGCTCTCGGATGCCGTGTGCCCCCACCTCGCGCCGTGGGCCTCTGCCCTCCCCGTGCGGGAGGCAGACGCGTCCAAGGAGGGCGCGTGAACGCGTTCTATGGGACGGTGATCTCCCTCGCGCAGGACGACGACCTCCACATCGCGCGGGTGGAGACGCGCTCGCGCTTCCATCCGACCCGCGCCCCGCGCGTGTGGCGCGTGAACACGGACACCTGGGGCGGGCGCCGCTTCGGGACCACGCTCCTGCACGACGCGCCCGACCGGGAGGGCGTGCGCCGCCAGATGGCGGTGGAGCGCAAGGCCGCGGAGGCTGCCGTGGTGGACCGGCTGGAGGGGAGGACGCGACCGGTCGATCCCTTCATCGGAACCGCCCCCGAGCCCTTCTCGGCGCGCACCTACCCGCGCACCGTTCGCGCGTACGCGAAGGTGCTCGCGCACTTCACGGAGCGCCAGTGCCGGGACGCGCTGGAGCAGCCGCTCCCGAAAACGGTAGCCAAGCGGGTGCAGGCCCGCCTGCAGGCGCTGCGCGCCGAGGCGCGAGCATGAGCCCGGCCCGATCGGTCGCCACCTATCCTGTGGTCGGAGATCAGATCTCCACTGCGTCGGGCACAACGCTCCGCGTGGTGGGCATCTCGTCCCGCACGGTGACGGTTCGCGATGCGGACGGCTACCCCCACACCCTGACGGCCCAGGAGTGGGCGAGGTGGGTAAAGGCCGGCGCCGTCCTGCCGCCCCCCGAGGCCCCCTGATGCACCCCTGCGCCCACACCGGCTGTCGCGCGACCTTCACCTCCTCCGTCCGCACCCCGGACGGGACGGTGGACGTCTGCGCGCGGCACCGCGCGCTGCTCGAGGCCGAGAAGAAGGTGCTCGACCGCCCCCCGCCCCTCGTCGCGATCACGGTGGAGGACGCCGCCGAGCGGCGCGCGAAGATCCAGGCGGGGATCGCGGCGGCGCGAGAGGCGGGGACGCATGTGGGACGCCGGCCGAGCGCGGTCCCCGCGGCGGCGGTGGACGAGGTGCGCGCGGGCGAGCCCCTGCGGGTCGTCGCGCGGAGGCATGGGGTCGATCGGAACACGCTCCGGCGGCGCGCCGAGGGGACCGTGACGGTGGCGGAGCTACCGTCCGAAGAGGACCCCGTGCGCGCGGCCCACCGGCTCCTCGGGGAGGTGCTCCGGATCCGGGAGGAGGGGGAGCGCCAGATCGCAGCCGGCCACACGAAGCTCGCAGAAGCCGAGGCGCGCCAGCAGCAGGTGGCCGCGCTCCTCCAGCCCCCCACGGGACACACCCCATGAACGCGCTCTTCCCCGACCGGACGCTGCCGCCCGGGTTCCAGCTCTCCTCGTTCCTCCCGGCCGACGAGGCGGCGACCTTCCTGGCGTGGCTCGATGCGACGATCCCGTGGGAGGGGCACCGCATGCACCTGTACGGGCGCTCCGTCCGCGTCCCGCGCCAGGTGGCGTGGTACGGGCCGAGCCCGTACACCTACAGCCAGATCTCCCACCCCGCCCGGCCCCTCCCGCCGCTGCTCCAGTCGCTGCTCCAGCGGGTCTGTGACGCGACGGGGTACGCGTTCAACGCGGTCCTCTGCAACCGCTACGCGGACGGCAACGACAGCGTGAGCTGGCACAGGGACACCGACTACACGGTCGGCGCGACGGCGGCCGTGGCCTCGTTGAGCTTCGGGGCCACGCGCCTCTTTGAGGTCATGCCCACCGTGCCGGAGATCGGCCCCCGCCAAGCGCTTGAACTCCACGCGGGAGACCTCCTCGTCATGGCGCCCGGGGTGCAGACGGCATGGGTGCATCGGATCCCCAAGAGTCCCACCCCGGTCGGGATGCGCGTGAACCTCACGTTCCGCGCCGTGGCAACGCAGGGCGAAGCATGAACGTGGAGGTGAAGCCGGTTCGCGCCTCGCGCCCCTACCAGCGCGACTGCATCGACTTTTGCGCGCGGGCCCTCCGCGAGGGCGCGTGTCGGGTCCTCGCGATCATCATGCCCACGGGGGCCGGGAAGACCTTCACGGTCGCCTCGCTCCTCGCGGAGCACGGCAGCATGTTTCGCGGGGTGCTCGTCGTCGCCCCGCAGGTCGCCATCGCAGAGGCGTGGCGGCGCGAGATGCAGGACGCGGGGCTCCCCGATGCGTACTTTCGCGTCATCACCCACGCGGCGGCGCTCAACCTCACCGCGGCCGAGCTGGGCGCGCTGGAGGGCCGGCTCCTCGTGGTGGACGAGGCCCATCACGCGCGAGACGTCGAGTCCGACAGCACGGGGATCGGAGCGTTCGCGAACTATTGGCACGCCCACGGCGGGACCGTCCTCTTTGTGACGGCGACCCCGTTTATGCACGGTCGCTCCTCCCTCCCACACGGGACTGTGCGCTGGTCGCGCTCCATCGCGGCGCACGCACAGCCCGACCCTGTGACCGGCGAGCGGTACATGCCGAGCCGCGTCCAGATGGCGGTCGTCTACGTCCCGATCGAGGACATGGACGACGATGCGTTCGTTGCCGAGGTCGTATCCGGCTGGGTCGAGCGGTGGCGCCTCGATGGACAGCAGAAGGCGGTGTTCATCGTGCCGAGCCACCTGCCCGGCGGCTCGCGGCGCTTCGCGGACGAGCTGATCGCTGCGCTGCGCGCGGCCAGCCCCGAACTCCGCGTCCAGGACTGCGTGGGGGAAGAGAAGGCCGTGCAACGGGCCGTGCTCGAGGTCATCGCGCGCGAGTCGCAGCTCACGCGCTACGCGGACTCCCGCGTGGACGTGATGGTCTCCGCAGCCCGGTTCAACGAGGGCACGGACTGGAAGTTCGCGAGCGCGGTGTACCGCTACGGCGTCCCCGGCTCCTTCACGCTGGGCATGCAGCAGGCGGGGCGTGCGTTCCGCCAGAAGCCCGACGACCACCCCGCGCGCGACGTGGCGACCTACACCTGCCTCGTCCCGATGCTCCCGGACGACGCGGTCGCGGCCTGGGAGCGCTACCACCGCGAGATGGTGGGCCTGCTCGTCGCGCACCTCGAGAACGGGGACACCGGCCAGGCCTACACCTGCGTGGTGCAGAGGCCGGTGCGGCGGGGGACGGGCGAGGGAGAGGACGAGGGGCGTGCGGACGACGCACCGCTGGGTCCGAGGACGGACGAGGGGGAGGACGAGGGCGGCGCGGCCTCTGGGGAGGAGCCTGGGGAGGAGTCTGGGGAGGAGCCTGGGGAGGAGTCTGGCGAGGCCGACCGCTCCCGGACCAAGCGCCGAACGCGCTCCATCCTCCGCCCCAGCATGCGGGAGAAGTTCGACGCCGCGTTCTCCGTCTACCTCTACGAGGACCCGGAGTTCATGCGCGTGCGCGCCGACGTGCAGGCCGGGCTCGTCACCGGCACCTCCGCCCAGCGCGTGGAGGGGCTCCTGCGGTCCCAGTTGGACGCGGGGGACGAGGAGGGCGCCGTGCGGTGGAGCGGAGCGAGGTGGACGCCGAGGACGGAGGCGGAACGGGCGGCGCGTGCGGCGAAGCAGGCGGCAGCGATGGCCTCGCGCACACCGGAGCAGCGGGCAGCGCGTGCGGCGAAGGTGGCCGCAACGATGGCAGCACACACCCCGGAGCAGCGGGAAGCGCGTGCGGCGAAGGTGGCGGCAGCGATAGCAGCACGCACCCCGGAGCAGCGGGAAGCGCGTGCGGCGAAACTGGCGGCAACGAGAGCCGCGCACACGCCGGAGCAACGGGCAGCGCATGTAGCGAAGCACGCAGAAGCGATGGCCGCGCGCACGCCGGAGCAACGGGCAGCGCAGGCAGCGAAGCAGGCGGCGACGAGGGCCGCGCGCACGCCGGAGCAACGGGCAGCGTATGCAGCGAAGCACGCAGCAACGGTAGCCGCGCGCACGCCAGAGCAACGAGCCGCGTATGCAGCGAAACAGGCGGTGACGAGGTCCGCGCGCACGCCAGAGCAACGGGCAGCGTATGAAGCGAAGCAGGCGGCGGCGAGGGCTGCGCGCACGCCAGAGCAACGGGCGGCGCGTGCAGCGAAGTTCGCAGCAACGATAGCCGCGCGCACGCCGGAGCAACGGGCAGCGCGTGCAGCGAAGTTCGCAGCAACGATAGCCGCGCGCACGCCGGAGCAACGGGCAGCGCATGCAGAGAAACTGGCGGCAACGAGGGCCGCGCACACGCCGGAGCAACGGGCAACGCATGTAGCGAAACACACGGCAGCGAGGGCCGCGCGCACGCCAGAGCAGCGGGCAGAGACTGCGGCAAAACGCGCGGTAAATCTGGCTGCGCGCACACCAGAGTGGTGGGCGGTGCGTGCGGCCAAGAAGGCCGCGACCGAGGCCGCGCGCACGCCAGAGCAGCGGGCAGAGACTGCGGCGAAGCTGGCGGCGGCGCATGCGGCGCGCACGCCAGAGCAGCGGGCAGAGACTGCGGCGAAGCTGGTGGCGTCGCATGCGGCGCGCACGCCAGAGTGGTGGGCGGCGCGTGCGGCCAAGAAGGCGACAACGAGGGCGAAGCGCGCCGCCGAGCGCGCGGCCGCAGCCCAGCAAACCGACGACAAGGAGGGGCGCGATGCCCGCTGAAGAGGACGACTTTCGCTGCCAGCACTGCGGCGGCCTGTACCCCATCGACCGGAGCCAGAAGCCCCCGCACGTCTGCCCCCACTGTGGGAACGCGGCCTACTTTCTGTTCGCGATGGAGACGACCCTCGGGGAGCTGGTGGCGGCCGTCCGCGCCAGCGGGCAGCCCTGTGAGATCCGGCTGGAGCCGATCCAAGACGGGCTCGTGCTGTTCACAGCCGCCACCGGGACGATGGGGACTCGGCGTTACGCGCTCGACCGCGAGAACCTGGCCCATCCGGTGGAGGAGCCAGATCCCGAGGCGGACTCCTGGCTCTCGGTCGGCACCCCCGAATGGCTGAACACCTGTACAGTATTTCCTCTTGACAATCTCTTGACAAATAAAGAAAGATCAGGTTTGACGCACACATACGGGCGATAGCTCTGGCTGGAGGGGAGAGGGGGTTGTCGCCTGACAGGGTATGGGGCATGTTGGGGGTGTCGGACGGCACCCTCGCCTCTCCCCCGACCGGAGCCCCCATGCGTACCCTGACCCGCGAAACCCTCACCCTCCGCGCCCTCGGGCGCGACCTCGCGCGGCAGGACGCCGAGATGGACGCGAGCGACCCGATCCGCGTGCCGCGCACCGCGCGCGGCATTGAGGGGTGGTTGGAGGGGAACGCCGACCCCGAACTGACCGAACTTTGCGCGTCGGCGCGGCGGCGCACGACGATCGAGACCGCCTACCGGCGGGAGGTTGCGCGCGCTGTCCGATGACAGGCACGTTCCCCGTCCCCACGTCCCCGCCCCCTGGAGTCAACCATGTCCGCACCCTGGCACCTCAACGGTAAGATCCACGGCCGCCGCTCCAGCGGGCCCGCCCCCTACCCGTCCGCCGTCAAGGGAGAGCGGGTCTGGTGCGTGGTCCACGCGGACCGCGACCTCGGCGACACGGGCCCGGCGGCGTGGGTTGACTCGTACATCGCGAACAAGAACGGGGACTGCCCGCCGTCGTTCTGCAAGCGGATCGCGGGCCGCCTCGTGTGGTCCCGCAACCGTGGCAAGGCGTTCCACTTCATCGACGAGGCGCACGCCGCACGGGAGGCCGCGCTCGTCTGCGAGGAGTAGCCGCCCAACCCCGCCCCGCCCCCTTGTCACACAGGGGCCAGTACTGACCTGTCCGATGACAGGCGCGTCCCCCGTCTCACCCCCCTGCACCCGGAGCCCCCCATGACCCCCGCCTTCACCCCCACCTCGATCCGCACCACCCGAACCCTCGCCCGTGCCTTCGGGCACGGGTGGGCCACCTGCCCCAGCGGCCCTACCGATGTCGAGATCCTGGCCCTTGGCATCGACGGGGCCGTCGAGGCCTGGGAGGGGCGGCTTGCGGACCTCGACGCCGCCGACTCCGATGGGGGTCACGAGTTCTTGAAGTGGCGGGGGCTCGCCCCCGCTACCGAGCACCGCTCGGGGAGCGGCACTGTCTACTGGGAGGTCGCCCCGTCGGGTGCGGTGCTCCTGGAGGTGCGCCGCCGCGCCGAAGGGGGTCTCCTCCTCCTCCGCGTGGAGGTGGACGCCGCGGGCCGCGTGAGCGGCGGGATGGAGGAGGGGGCGGAGTGGCCCCCCGCGTGGGAGGGGGACGCGCACTCCCACGAGGAGAGCTGCGCGCGGCAAGCGCTTGGCGCCCTCGGGGTCCCCCTCGCGTGGGCGACCCCCGTCCCGGCTCCCCCGCCCCGCCCCCTCGTCGCACCGGGACCGGTGCGGCGGCTCTGATCGGCACAACGCCCCCGACGTAGCCACGTCGGGGGCGCTTCGCGTTTTGCGGCGCGTGCCGACGACGGTGACCGGTTCTCTCCCCGTGCCTGTCCGATGACAGGCACGTCCCCCGTCTCCCCTGCACCCACGGAGCCCCCATGACCTCCCCGAACCCCCTGACCCAGCGCGATCTGCTCGAACTCGCCGCGCGCGCGTTCGACGCGCGCGGCCTCCCCTTCGACGGGGAGCCCTCCGTCAGCCTCACCTTCACCGGGGACGTCGTCGTCCTCGGTGTCGAGGGCGGCGAGGCGCACGCCCCGCACGAGGCGTGCGTGGTGCTCACGCACTCTTCCGCGCTGGAGGAGGGGCTTCGCAGCGCGCTGTGGCGCGCTGCGCTCCGCCACGAGGCGCTCTGCCTCGGGCATCTCCTCCCCGTGGAGGTCGCGCGGATCTTCGCGTGGGACGCGCTGATTGAGGAACAGTGCGTCGAGGTGCTGGAGGTGTCGGCCTCCGACCACACGCGCCTGCTCGACGCGGGCGTGATCGGCGCGCACAGCATCGGCGCGGGCGTGATCATCGCGGGCCCCCTCAATTGGGAGGCGGTGGACGCCTCCCCCCTCCGCGACATCCCGGTGGTCGTCCGTTCGACCGCCGGCCCCGACCGGAGGAGCACGCTGGCGGCAGAGCGGCCACGGATGAGGGCTCCGGGTTAGCGAGGGGCATGGCCCTCGATCTCCTCGGCGCGCTGGTCGCCCCCGCCCCCACGCCCGCACCCGAGCGCACCCTCGTCTCGGACGTGCAGGCGCTCGCGGCGCGCCCGGAGGGGGCGTCCCTCGTCCCGGCGGCGTTCCTCGGCATCGCCGTTCTGGACGCCATCCCCACCCCGACCGACATCGGCTTCTTCTGGGGCGAGGCGCAGCTCCGGGAGAAGGGCGGCTCGCTCTCGCCGGGGTCCTACTGGGCCGCGCAGGCCGCGAACTACTACGGGTGGGACATCCTGTGGTACACGAGCCTGTTCGCGGCCACGACCTTCGGGGGCCGCACGTTCGCGCAACGTGCCCGGGTGGGCGCAACCGTGGTAGGGGGAGGAGCGCTCGCCGCTCTCCTCTGGCGGTACACGCATCCGGACGCCCCGCGTCGGCGTCCCCGCCCTCCCTCCCCGGTGCCTCGATGAAAAATGGACTCCCCCTCGCGCTCGGCGCGGTCGCCCTGCTCGCCGCCGCAGGCCGCATGAAGCGCGGCTCGGCCGCCGTCGCCCTCCCCTACGCTGCGCGCCCCATGGGCGGCGGGCTGTACGAGGTGATCGAGGTCCGCACCGGGGCGCGGCCGCGCTCGGGCGACGGGTCCTACGAGGAGGACGACCGGCATGAGATTGAGCGCATCGCGGAGCGGCGCAACCGTCAGGCCCTCCTCGGTCGCCTCTCCCGCGTCGGCCCCTCGGCCGACTGGGTGAACGACGCCTGGGCCCTCTCGGGCGGGCGCGTCCTGTTCGAGGACGACGACGGCGATCTGCTCGTCCTGCGCCGGCACGGGGACGACGACGAGAGCGAGATTGAGGAGCTGGCCCGCTACCGCACGGTGGCCGAGGCCGCATCGGCGCTGGGGTTGGGGGCTCCGCTCGGGAGTGCGGCCAAGAACCGCAACCCCTACACCTACAGCGTGTACTCCTACGGGGAGCTTGTCGAAAACGTGTACGGCATGTTTTCGTCCCCCGCTATCAACGGCTCGGTGCTCTCCGGGCAGGCGCCCACGAAGGACGAAGCGTTCGCGCGCGCTCGTCTCACCGCCGACAAGGTGAAGTGGAAGGGCGGGATCACCGCCATGGTCTGGCGCCACGGCCGCATGGTCAATCTGCCGCTCGGCTTCACGCTGGCGATGCCGCAGGCCGATGGGCGCGCGAAGCGCGGATCGTCCAGCCGCGCGCAGCGGATCGACCTCACCCTCGTACAGGACTGGCCCTACGCGCCGCTGCTCTCGCTGCTGGAAGAGAAGGCCCGCCTCGACGCCCGCATGACGGGCATGTTCCCCGACTGGGACGAGGAGATCCGCCAGAGCGTGGAGACCGTCGAGCGGGAGATTGAGGACTGGACCTCCGACCACGACGCGCCGGACGCCTGGATCGCGCGCTGGGAGGACGGGCGCCTGACGCGGGAGATCGAGGCCGTCCTGCGGAAGGACTTGACCCCGATGGAGACGCGGGAGCTGCTGCGTCAGCGCCGGGGGGCCCGATGAACGGCTCCACGCTCACCTTGGGACTCGTCGCGGGCCTCGCGCTCGCGGGGGCGGCCCGGCGCGGGAGCGCCTCCCAGTCCAACCTCCGGATCGTCCAAGGGCCGTCCCCGCTTTCGTACCCGAGGTCGGGCGAGGTTCAGCGGATCTCCCTCATCGACCCCGACGCGAGCCCCACTCTCCCGATCCACGCCTACTTCGCTCCCACCACGCGCAAGATCACCCAAAACACCGCGACAGGACGTGCGTACAAGGCCCCAAAGACCGTGACGATCCCTGGCGCGCTACCTGGCACCGTGGCCTTTCTTGACTACCACCTCCTGCCGGGTGCGGGGGGCGCGGTCTACCTCGACTTCTACAGCGTCCGTCCCGACTTCCGCGGCCAGGGGCTCGGGCGTCGAATCATCAATGAGTTCTACCTCCAGTTCGCGGACGCCCCGTGGATCGACTGGGGGGAGGTCGTGTCTCGAGAAGCGCGGGCGACCTGGCGTCGCATGAAGTCCGATCCGGGTGTCCCGCGCACCTATGGGAAGGTGTGGGGATGAACGGCTCCACGCTCACCTTGGGCCTCGTCGCGGGCCTCGCGCTCGCGGGGGCGGCCCGGCGCGGGAGCCGCTCCATCCCCTCGTCGCCCTCGTCACCGCTCGATCTCCCCCCCTTTGTCGGGCTCGATGCCCCTGCCGGGTTCTACTACCGGCCGAAGCCCTCTTCGGTGATCTTGCTGGGGCAGTCCGACCTCGGAGGCGGCGACGGGCCGGGCCCCATCCATAAGATCTATCGGTGGGGGTTTCGTCGCAACCCGAATGACACGTTCCGCTCCCCACTCGTAAACTTTGACAATATGCACCACATGGGCGCGTATAGTTGGTACGACATGACATTCATCGGAAACCAATATGAACCGTTTCTGGCGAGCCGCAGTTTGTTACAGCGCGTGATCGACGGTCAGAAGCCCGCCGCTGTAGTCAACGTGGCCGGTTATCTTGACAATCTCTTCGGGGGTAGGGACGGGGGTAGGGACAAGGCAAATCACGCGAAGCATGAAGAGGCCAAGCGGCTGCACGCGCACGCGAAGCGGACGGGCCTCATCGTGGGAGAGCTGAAAGAGAAACCGAAGGACGAGAGCTACGTCTTCACGGTCGCACGACCGGGGACCTACGGGGAGAACTTCGACCTCGATGCGTGGACGCAGAGCTACGCGGGCTACGGGTCCAAGCTCGACGCGGCCTGGTGGTACGATAGGGCCAATACGGCCCGCAGCAACATCAAGGATGTCCCGCTCTGTGAGTCCATAGCCTTGAATGTGGACAATCTGCCCTCGGGCCCCATGCAGACTGGGCTCCTTCTCGGCTTCCCCATCTGTACGACCGTCAGTTTCCTCACTGGGAAGGGTGGATGGTACTAATGAACGGCTCCACGCTCACCTTGGGACTCGTCGCGGGCCTCGCGCTCGCGGGGGCGACCCGGCGCGGGAGCGCCGCGACCTCGGAGACGGCCGCGCGCGCCGCCGCCGTCGCGGCAGAGCAGGCCCGGCTCGACGCCGAGGTGGACGCCCGCCAGGCCAAGCTCGACGCGGCCCGGCGCAAGCTCATCACGGACGATCCGGACTGGGAGGAGTGGCTCGCCCACCTCGCCCAGCGAGTAGAGGAGGCGAAGGCGGACGCGGCCGCCTACCGCGCGATGCAGCGGGAGCGCGCGGCCGGGGACGCGGCCTCCGCGCTCGACCGCACCTTCGCGCTCGAGAGCGCCGAGGCCCTCGTCGCTGCGATCCGCGCCGCGGGCGGACCCAGCCAGCTCCGGGTCTGGACGAAGCCCGGCCTCGGGGTGCGCGTCTACTTCCCCGGCGCGATCGGGCACCTCGACGTGGGGCAGGACGGGTCGATCTCCGAGGTGAGCCGCGGGAAGCTCCACTTTGCGGAGAGCGGGCTGTACCCGGCGTGGCGCAACGCCGTGCGCGAGGGGCGGCGCGCGTACATGCAGCAGCTCGGCGCCCGGCTCGCGGCGCACGGGGAGGCGCGCGCGGCGCGGGTGGCGGGGGTGCGGGAGGGGTCGGCCATGGTCTTCACGCCCGCGGAGCTGGACAACCAGATCGCCCAGCTCCAGCGGGGCATCGCCCGCCGCAAGCAAGAGATCGCAGACATGGAGCCGCGCGCCGGATGGGGGCCGGGGTACGCGCGGGCGCTGGCCGAGAAGCGCGCGGCGCTCGCCTACCACGAGCGGGAGCTGGAGACGATCCGAGCCCAGCGCGCGGAGTGGGGGAAGGGGTCGGCGGCGCGCGGGAGCCGCTCCACCCTCTCCGACGAGCGCCTCCTGAAGCTCGCGTGCGTCGGGATGTGCGGCGAGTTCGCCGTCGCGCTCCATCGGGAGTTCGGCTACCCGCTCGGCGCGTTCTACGAGGTGGGCCCGGACGGGTGGAAGGCCGGCGACTACACGCTCCTGCACGCGTTCGCCTACCACCCCTCGGGGAAGCTGGTGGACAGCAAGGGCGTGCGGTCGAAGGCCGAGATGAAGCGCGAGCTGCTCACGATGTACGGCGGGAAGGTGAAGGAGGCCAAGACCACCGAGGCCGACCTCGACGCGCTCTCCATGGAGGGGCTCGACACCGAGGTGCTCGAGGCCGCGCGCAGCTACCTCCAGCGGAACCGGGCGGCGTTCGACGCGGACGCGGGGCGCGCGGCGCGGCGCGGGAGCCGCGCGCTCGACTTCGACGTCTTTGAGGACGAGCCCGAACCGCAGGCCTCTCCTGAGACGCGGGCGCGGCGCGCGTTCGAGGCGGCGGCGGGTGCGCTGCCCGAGACCATCGACGCCAGCGACCTGTTCCGGGCGTGGCCCGAGGGCGTGGACGAGCGGGTCCTCCTCGTTCAGCGGTATGTGCGCGGGGCGGTCCCCGGCTGGTTTGTGTACGCGCCCTCGGCCCGCACCGAGGCCGAGGCGCAGCGGCTGGGAGCGCGCCTGCACAAAGCGCTCGTCGCGCCGCGCAGCCTCCGGGCCGACCAGCCCCGCCTCCATGAGCTGCCGCTCACGGTCGGCTGGCCGGGTGGGACGGTTGGGGTGGGGGCGGCGCGATGAGCGGGGTGGGGTGGACGCTGGGGGCCGTGGGCGCGCTCGCGGCCACCGCCCTCTCGCGTTCCGGCTCGCGCGCCTTCGGGCGTGACGGGCACTGGGGCCGCGCGGGCGCCGGGGTGCTGCTCACGACCGGGAAGAAGGTACTGGTCCTGCTCCGCTCCGGCGAGGTGACCGAGCCCGGAACGTGGAACCTCGCGGGCGGCGCCGTCGACCCCGGCGAGGACCCGCTCACTGCGGGGCTGCGGGAGCTGGAGGAGGAGACGGGCCTGGAGATCGACCCCGACGACGCGAAGGTGCAGGGGAGTTCTGTCTGGCAAAGCCCCACCTCGTCCTTCCGCTACACCACCTCGGTGGTGCGGGTGCCGGCCGCGATGGAGCGCCGCTTCATCAACCTGAACTGGGAGAACGATGACGCCCAGTGGTGGAGCGCGGAGGACCTCGTCAACCACCTCGACGACCTCCACCCCGGTCTGCGCGCGGCCCTCCCGAAGCTCCTCGACATGGCGTTCGACGGGGCTCTGCCGGCGGTGATGGGGCCGCTCGAGGTGCCGCGCCGCCCCGCGGACGCCCCGCGGGCCCCCGACAGCCCCGCCTTCCGGCGCTGGTTCAAGGGCAGCGCGGTCGTGTGGGCGGACGGGAGCCCGCGCGCGGTCTACCACAGCGGGCACGACACCAACTTTGAGGTGTTCGACCGGACCCGGCAGGCGGGCCGACGCGCGTGGGTGAAGATCGACACCCTCGGGAGCTGGTTCGCCACCCGCCCCGGCCCGCTCTATGGCCCGAGCGTGCGTGCCTACTGGCTCTCGATCCAGAACCCCAAGGTGTTCGCCGGCCCTGGCGCGTGGCGCCGGATGTACCGGGAGGCCGAGGCGATGGCGCGAAAGCCGGGGTCGGCGTGGGCCACCGTCTACGAGGAGCAGCAGAAGAAGGGGGGCTTCCCTCCGTACGACCGCGAGGCGCTCAAGCGGGGGATCGAGCAGATCCGAGTCTTGCCGAAGGCGTCCATCACCCGGCTCGCGAAGGCCTATGGGGTCGATCTCGGACATCGCGATCTCCCCGACGCCCTCTGGACCGCCATCGCCGCGAACGCGGTGGAGGACTACCGGGCCGCACTGCGGCGCCAGGGGTACGACGGGGTCCTCGTCACAGGCGACGACTTCGACAGCAACCAGTCCGACGCGTGGATCGCCCTCGAGCCGACCCAGATCAAGTCCCTCGACAACGCGGGGACCTTCGATCCGGAGGATGCGCGGGTGAGCGCGAACCGGCGCGGGGGCGGGAGCCGGAACGCTGATCTCACCTCCACCGCCTTCCGCCGCTGGTTCGGGGACAGTCAGGTGGTGGACAAGACCGGCAGGCCGCTCATCGTGTACCATGGCTCCCCGGATGTGCGCGATCTGGTGCAGCAGGGGTTCAAGAAGTCCGCCCTGCGCGGCCACAGCTACTTCGCCACCGACCGCTACGATATGGCGAACAGCTACGCAGATCCCCATCGGGCCACAGGGGACTACCAGCAGGTCGAGGAGGGCGTCGTACCCCTCTACCTGTCGATCCAGAACCCGATGGTCCTCGACGGTCGGGGACAGGTGTGGCGCGGGACGGAGTCGGCGGTCGAGCAGGCCCGCGCCGCAGGGCACGACGGGCTCATCCTCCGGAACAGCGAGGACTGGTATCACGGGCCTCCGAAACGGAAGGCCAAGCCGACGCGCGCCAACCCGTACCCGAACGCGGGCACGGTCTACATCTGGTTCTCCCCCACCCAGGCCAAGAGCGCGGCCACGGCCCCCCTCCTCTCGCGCACCGACCGCGCCCCCATCGCGGGGTCGGGCCCGAACGTGGGGACGTGGGATCCGAACGACGCGCGGCTGAGCTACAACCGGAGTCCCCGATAAACGGGGGTCACATCCGCCTCGTCCGCGCACGAACGAACAAGGAAGCGCAGCCATGACCGTAGACTACCTCTCCCTCCTCCTCGCGCCCGAGGGCTCGCCCGCCAAGGCGCCTGCACGGGTTCCGACCGAGCTGGTGGACCAGTACATGCTCGACGCCATCGACGAGGGCCTCCATGTGCTGGACCGGAAGCTGTCCAAGGACGGCTTCCCGGTCTTGCAGGTCGCAGGGGAGATCTACTGGGACGGGCCCGAGGGACGGCGCGACTTCAAGCGCGCGATGGACACCTTGCACCGGAAGAACCCCCAGGTCGTCGCCTCCGTCAAGAAGGCGGTGGGGACGGGAGATTGGATGTTCACGCTGGATCGGAGGACCGCGTGAGTCTCGGCCCGTCTTCGATGAACGGATCGACCCTCACCCTCAGCCTCGTCGGCGCGCTCGCGCTGGGCGCTGCTGTGGGCAAGCGCGGGAGCCGCGCCCTCCTCGTAGCCAGACATGATCGCTGGTATCCATCGTTCTACGGAGATCGGAAAGGAGACTGGGAGGAGCATGAAAGCCCGCTTCTCGGTTTTAGAAAGAAGGGATTTGACTGGGAGATGGCCGCATCCCTGTCTTCCCGAAACGGGTGGAGGAACTGGAGCGTCGAGGGTGCCACAGAATCCGATCCTGGCTTCCGGCGCGCACTCCAAGACATCGTCTGGACCTACCCCGAAGCCGCGAACTTCGACATTCATTTCGATGGGCCGTGGAAGAAGGTGTCCGAGGTACTGAGCGCCGATGCTGTTCCGCATCAGCAGATCGTATGGCTTCACGGAACGAGCACGAAGGCATGGGAGAACATCCAGAAGCAGGGACTCCGACCTCGCGCGCAGACGGGCGCGAAGAGAGCGTACGGCGCACACATTGAGCGCGCTGCTGTCGCAGATCAGAGCGCCATCTACCTGACCACGCAGCTCGGCCCTGCTCGATGGGCCGCCCAGGATGCCGCACGATCCACGAAGAGTTGTCCGGTTGTTCTCCAGGTGCGCGGGGTGGACCCGAAGCAGCTTCGATCCGACGAGGATAGCCGAGAAACAAGTTGGATCAGAAGCATGGAGGCCATGGGGACCGTCAAGTACATCGGGGTGATCCCCCCTCACCAGATCTCTGTACTGGAGTACCCATGAACGGCCGCGATCTCACCCTCACCCTCGTCGGGGCGCTCGCCGTGGGGGCGGCGCTGGGGCGGCGGGGGAGTCGCTCGGAAACCAGAACGCGGACCCTCTCGATCCAAGGCCATGCGATACCCCTTGATCGCCTTCAAGACATTATCGAGAACGAAGGGTTCAAGGCGGACGATGCGTACTATGAAGACATGGCGCGCATCCTGAACGGGCTTGTCTTCCCGCTTCGGGTATACCGGGGTCTTGCGGTCCCTCCGGGAAAAGTCATCCGAGAAGATGAACTCCGGGCAGGAGAAAAATGGTGGACGTGGAATCGAGACGTTGCGATCCACTTTGCGCGCGGGACACACAGCGGCTCGGAGTCAACCGGGGAGGCATGGCTGGCCTCGGGCGTCATCTTGTCTCCAGCAGACGTTGACTGGTGGAATGACAAGGGAGATCATAGCAGTATCGAGCAGTACCTACGGTTCTCCTCTCCCTATGTCGATGCAAGCCAAACAGACGACTCGCTCCTTGTCCGCAAGATCACGAACGTCTCCATCCAGAGGCTCTCGTGAACGGACGCGACCTGACCTTGGGACTCGTGGGTGCGCTGGCGCTGGGGGCGGTACTGGGAAGACGGGGGAGCCGTTCCGAACTGGCCCCGTGGCGGAATCCGGAGGCCACGGACCTCTCGCCCCGGATGCAGCGCGCCGTCGCGCTGTTTGAGCAGATCAAGGGCGAGGTGACGGACGGGGTGTGGTCCTGCAACGGGGGCGCGGCCGTGTTCGCGTGGATCTGCGACCGGCTCGGCCTCCCGCGCAAGCTCCGGGTGGGCGTGTACTGGTGGGAAGATAACGAAGCCTCCTTGCGCCACAAGCGCACAATGATGGGCGACGAGGAGCTTCCGCTTGACGGAGTGTGGCGAGACGAGCACCACCACTGGGTCGAGGTAAAGGAAGACGCGGCACACTACATCGTGGATCCGAACGGGGAGATCCGAGGAGAGCCCCGCGTCTCCCACTACTGGAACGTGGTCGCGGTTCCCGCCTCCTCGAAGTGGAGTTTCGGGCGGCGAGACCCGGAGTACGGGTACGCCGCGTCAAACCGGAAGGAGGACTTCTTGATCTACGCCCCGACCCACTCCATCCGGAGCATCGCGAAACAAGACAAGGAGGTGGCCCGCGGGATCGCGCGGGTCGATGCCCACCTTGGGAGGACCGGCGAGCCCCCGTCGAAGCCGGCCCGGTGGCCGCGATGAACGGACGCGACCTGACCTTGGGACTCGTGGGCGCGCTCGCGCTGGGGGCGGCGCTGGGGCGGGCCCGCGGCTCCCGCTCCGCGGCTGCGGAGATGGGGTGGACCCAAGAGCCGGTGATCCTCCTCCAGGAGCCCATCCGGAAGCGCGGCCGCGTCTCGGGAGACACCGGTCTCTGGCTGCGCGCCCAGCGCATGGACTACCCGGACGGGCGGCAGCTCGCGGTCTTCGTGCTCGAGGACCCCGACGCGGACACCTCGACGCAGGACGAGGGAGACGAGGCCGTCCTCGGGTATGTCCTCGCGGACGATGCTCAGATCTACTCCCGGATCCTCCCTGCCTGCGCCGACACGCTGGCCGATCTGCGGCGGCGCGGGATCGTCCGTGGCCTCTACCTCGTCGGGAACACGGAGCTGGACAGCCGGCTCCACGGACGCGGCATCGGTTCCGCGATGTACGACGCACTGATCCGAGCCGCATGGTCCGACCGCTACGCCGTCTCGCCCCACTGGTGCGCCCCTCGGGGGAGCGTGTCGGACGCGGCGATGCGCGTCTGGTCGAAGCTCGCTCGCCGCTACCCCCATGTGGGCGACCCCGACTACATGCGCGCCGAGGAGGACGACCACGACCCGGAGGCGCTCGCGCAGGCCGGGACGCCCGTGATTGTGTGGGGCGGGGGCGGGAGCCCGAACCGCGCCCCCGCCACCGACGCCGCCCTCCGCACGCTCCGCGCGGCGATGGTCAAGGCCGCGCGGGCCGACACCGCCTACGCCCCCGCGAAGTGGGCACACGCGACGGACCCGCTGACCGGGCACTGCCACGCGGTGGCTCATGTCGTCCACGACCGCTTCGGCGGCGAGCTGGTGAAGGGGACCGTGAAGGGGCAGGCCCACGCCTGGAACCGCCTCCCCGATGGGCGCGAGGTCGACCTCTCGGGCTCCCAGTACGGGGGCGACGGGCTGCACCCCTTGGCGAAGGGCAAGGCCGCCCCGTGGCCGAAGACGACCAACCCGCGCTTCGCCCGGTTCGCGGCGCGCGTGGACGCGCAGCTCGGGCGCAGATAGCCTCTCCTCCCTCCCCTCTCTCTCTCCCTGGAGTCTCCATGGCGGACAAGATCCTCGACAACGGCGCCCTCGTCGCCCTCGGAATCGTCGGCGTTGTCGCGGCGGCGGGGGCCTTCGCCAAGCGCGGAAGCCGGGCTCAGTCCTGGGAGTCCTACATGCGCGGGATGGAGCAGGCCCACCCCCCTGAGACGACCTGCGTCCACTGCCACACCCCCCACAGCGTCCCCGAGTACGCCATGGAAGACACGCCGGGGTGGGAGGGATTCTGCTCGTGGGCCTGCAAGGAAGCCCACCATCGTGCGGAGGAGCAGCAGGAGGCGGCGTGGGCCCGGTCCCACCGCGGAAGCCGCGCCACCCTCGAGGAGCGCGTGGCCGACCTCCAGTTCGACGTGGGGGCTATGTTCGCGACGGGGGAGCGTCGTCGCCCGTCGGAGATCAAGCAGATCCGAGAGCGCGCGCTGGCGCAGAACCGAGATCTACTGGCCCGGATCAAGGAAGGTCAGGAGCGGGGCGTGGACACGCGGCTCCTGGAGCGCGATCTGCGCGCTCGGATCCGCTGATGGCTTCCGGTATCCCGCTGACGCTGGGCGCCGTGGGCGCACTCGCAGCCCTCGGCGCGGCGCGGCGCGCCACGGGGAGCCCGGCCAGGATCGGGCCCATGATGGAAGGGTTCGCAGATCTGACGC
>Ga0209400_1000958_pt1 | contig 24399 bp, 35 predicted proteins | sample M_130807_EF_Meta_FD_187313 | JGI IMG/M metagenome (GOLD analysis project Ga0209400, IMG submission 187313) | Freshwater microbial communities from Lake Montjoie, Canada to study carbon cycling - M_130807_EF_MetaG (SPAdes) (version 2) | ecosystem: Environmental > Aquatic > Freshwater > Lake... | reverse complement strand
GAAATAAATAAATATAAAATTAATACAAATAACAATATTGATAATAAAAATAACATAAAAAATAATGTATTAAATAATTCAGATATAACAAATTTAATAGATTTTTTGAAAAAATATTCAAATTTAAATAATCAATTTATTGATGATTTTTACAATATATATGATTTTAACATAAATAATAATAATGATTATATTATAGATTTAGAAATAATAGTTAAATGGTTAAATATGCGTAAAATGGATTTAAAAAAAACATTAGAACGAACATACATAAAAAATATTGATTATATTATTAATAAAAATAAGATTAAAAATAATGGTTCTGGGGGGCATAATAAAGAGATTATATTATTAACACCTGATTGTTTTAAAAGATTATGTTTATTATCAAAAACAAAAAAAGCTGAAGATGTTAGAACTTATTTTTTAGAATTAGAAAAATTAATTTATAATTATAAAAATTATATAATTGAATCTTTACAAGCAACAATTAATTTATTAGAAAATAATTCAAAAGAAATATCACAAAAAATTAAAGGAACTATTTATATTTTAAAATCACCTAAAGATATTGATGGAATATATCGATTTGGGCAAACTGAAGATTTTAAAAAACGTTTATCAAATTATAATTCTGCAAATAGTGATAAAATGGAAGTTTTATATATTTATGAAACTAAAGATTCTAAAAAAATACAAGATTGCGTAATTGCACAAATTAAAACTTTAAGATATAGAAAAAGAAAAGATTTCTATGAAATTAATTTAAATTTATTAAAAAAAATAATATCTGAATGTTCTTCTTTAACATTAAAATATAAAAAATCAATTAATAAAAGTTTAAAATTACAAGATGGTGGAGATAATAACAAAAATTTATTTTTATTCATTAAATATTTATAGTAATAAAAAAAATTAAAATAAATTGTTATAAAGAAGAAAAATAAATTTTTTTTTTAAGACATTAAAGCATATTCAAAATATATAAATGTAAATGTAGAGGATAAATATAATTTATTAAAACTTATAAAAAAAGTTTGCGTAAAAGATTCAAATTAATTTATAAAACTTTTAGCTTCTAAAATCAACTCTAATTTGATCTATAGTTTCTTAATATGTTTTTTTACAAAGCTGGCTTTCTAGATCGTCTAATATGTATGTAGCCTGATTCTTAATCATTCTTTTTTATTATTTATATATTAAAAATTTTCTTTATATTAATACAAAAAAATTGAATAAACAAATATATATTAAAAATATGTTTAATGAATATAAATGTCTATAATAGAGTATTATAATAAAATTTTTAACGAATTTACTGAAGAAGAGAAACAGATATGGACAGAACATAAACCAAAGTTTATTAAAAATAGAGAGTTTTATACATTATTTGAAATTATTGTTATGTTAGAAGGTGATAGTTTTGGAAAGTATTCTGATGAACTTTTATATCTCGTAGAAGAACAGTCTGAACGTAATGCAATAATAAGCAAGTTAGTACAGGAAGGAAAAGGTAATTATATGCATCGTATGATTGATCGATTAAATAATTGGTGTCCTTCTGCGTATGATATAACACTCAATCCAATAAACTATTCACCATTCTAATTATGAGATAAAAAATTGTAAAAACTAATCTATAATTAATTTATACTTTATATTGTAATTAAAAAAGAATGTCAGAAGACTTTGATATCTATAATATCCGAGCTTATTTAAAGTTTACAGATCAAACAAAGGCTATGAGGGTAGCCAAGAAACATGGTATTACCAATCAAAAGTTTTTAGAAATGAAGAAAAATGCTGGTTTTACAAACTGGACTAAAGAAAAAAGAAAAAATAACAAACTTGTTCAGGAGTACGAGGAGTGTGAAATCATAAGGGTTGATGATGATACTATGTTTGATAGTAAAGAGATAGATGAAATACTCTCTCATATATGGATAAACATAAAAGACTAGGAACAAGCATAAATACACATATATTAAAAAAATTGAAAAATTAATTTTATATTAATTATATTTTATATGATTTATAAAAATGCAAAAACATAAGATTATCCAATATGAAATAATAGAAAATTATCTAAACAATATAAACAGTAAGTTATCATCGAATGAGAAAAAACACTTTAAAGAGCTCAAAGATGGTTATAGAGTTAGAGCTGTCTCTACACTTATTAAAATCATGGTAGAAGTTGAAGAGAATAGAGTATCTTTGGGACAAGAATTAGGATACTTCACATTAGAGTTAATAAATCTTTTACCAGTTCAAAATCGTGTACAGTTTTATAAGTTTGCAAAAAGACAACGTATTTTAGTCTGGGACAAAAAACTTAGCAAAACCTTTGAAAGTTTTACGAAACAAATAAATAATATGCGTTTATAATTAATTTATTATTAGTTGGTAATTTTATTTTATAAATAACAATTAAAATGATAATGATGGCAGATAAAATATATTTTAAAAATGTAGAGTTGAATTGTCATATAATTATGTAGAGTCTCCTAAGGATACTCTAGAGCTTGTATAAGCCTGTACAATATACATAGTAATTAAAGTCACAGTAGGTCCCCAAAATGTATCAATAATTGCAAGTGTAACACTGTAATTCTCAAAAGCTGTTAAATTAGTAAAATTATAAATAGAATAAATAAAAAAACTAATTAATACACAATTAATCAAACTAAATTTATTATAAATTAAAAATATTAAATATAAACTAATTATTATGTATGTGAATACAGCAGCATATATGTTTAATTGAAATTTGCTGTTTTGAATATTTTCTATATTTGACAAGTACATTTTATTATTTAGGTATATCCATATTATATCTAAAACTAAAAATATTATTAATCCCAAAAAATATTGTTCCATGTATATATATATATACAAATATTATTTTTATAATGTCTATTTATGATATTAAAATTAATACAGACATTAATAATCCAGAAATCAGAACATTAATAGAAAATTTAAATAAAGATTTAGATATAGAAGCAATAGATGAAAATATATTAAAAATATTATCATATACAGAAAAAAATTTTATTAAACAGTTTTTGATTAATTTTAAAAATAATATTACGTTAGAAGATATAGAAGAAGAAATATCAGATTATTGGACAATAACAAATAAAATAACAAATAAACAATATACAGTATTTAAGTATGCTTATAGATTTGGATTACATAAATTTGTGAACAATGATTATATTTTTACAGTATGGATAACAAAACAAGATAAATTATGGTTTAATTATTCAAAAATACCCATAATTAAATCTTAATCTATAATAATAAAATGAGTAATTTAATTATTATAATATTATTAACATTAATAATTAGTTTTTTAAGTATGGATAAAATTGATAATTGGTATTTAAATTTGAATAAATCGCCATTTACACCACCAGGATATATATTTAGTATAGTTTGGATTATATTATATATTTTAATGAGTATATCTGTATGGATCATATGGAAAACAGAAAAACAAATAACATTTCCAATACAATTATATATAATACAATTAATATTAAATTTTGCATGGAGTCCTTTATTTTTTAAATATCATTGTATTAATGAATCGCTGTTTTTATTGTTATTGTTATGGATATTAGTTTTTACTATTATAATTTTATTTTATTCAATAAATAAAATAGCTGGTTTATTATTAATACCTTATTTAATATGGTTATCGTTCGCATTTTATTTAAATTATTATATTGTTGAAAATAATTAAAAAAGTAAATAATTATTTAAAAAATTGAATTATATATATTTTATATATAAGTATTCCAAAGTCAAACAAATTGAACCAAGTAGAGCCAGTCCGTGGGCTGGCTCTACAGTCTCCGAAGGATGGACCAGTTGAAACAGTTTGAAATAACAAAAAGAATAGAGTTTGCTTGTCTTCTTGAAAGATTCCAAAAAAAAATAGATATTCAAATAAATACAGATATAGTTAGTAAAATATATGATTTATATGATGGAACATATGAGAATTATACACTTTTGGAATTAATAAATAAATTATTAGAAAATAAAGTAAAGATTACATGTCCTTGGAACAAAAAAATGATTATTGAAATGATACAAACGCAAGGTTTATATATTCCAAAAAAATATGAGCCTATAGAACCAACTAATTGGGAATTAAAAATATCTGGGGGAGGTCATTGTTGTTTGCAATGCAATAATTTTATTACAATCAGTAATCATGATATAATTAAATCTTCAAATGGTAACGAGTATGAAATTATGATTGTAGAATATGACGACGATGACGATGATGATGATGACAATGATGATGATGGTAAAGTATATGTTTATTTGTTCAATTTACACGATGAGCAAGAAACAGACTTTTTACCAATGACTTTAGTAAACATATTAGATTACGAAGATATAACCATTATAACAAATCAAGATAAGGGTTTATACAAAGGTCCTTATGAAAATTATACCCTTATAGAACTCTTACACATCCTAAAAAAAAAAAATATAGAGATTGATTGTTATTGGAACAAAAATGCTATAATTGAGATGATAAAAACAGATGAACAAAAATTTGACATTCCTAAGAAATACGAACCTCTTCAACCTAGCACTTGGAAATACGATAGACATAGGATAACTGATGATAGTTTTAGATATGACTATTTGCATGTAACTAGTAGCACATGTGGAGCTGTTTTTGAATTTACACAAAATGATTTGATCAGATTATCTGATGATAATATATATGAAATAGAAATCACAAAAGAAGAAGAATTCCAGCATGTTATTGGAGAAGATATAAACATAGATATATATGTTTGTTTGTATCATATAGAAACAGCTCAAGAAAAATATTTTTATGCAAAGGAATTTGTAAGATTGTTAGATTATCACGATGTGACAATCGTAAGAAATAGAGGAGCAAAATATAATTTATATTGAAATAAATATAATAAAAAAATTGAAATATAAATTAATTATAATTAAAATAATTAATATTAGTAAAAAATGACTGAAGCTAAAATGTCGAACAAAATCACATTAAAAATTACAAAGAAAAAAGATCCAAAGTTAGAAGATGTGCTTTTTACAAATATAGTTACTAAATCAAAACAAATTATGAAATATAATAATAATAAAATGATTTCTGTAAAACATATTAAATTTGCTATTAAAGAATTATTTAATATTGTTGAAGCTGAAAAATATATAACAGAATGTAAGACAAAACTAGATAGTTTTGAAGACAATAATAAAAAACCTACAAACTTTAAAACTATAAAGAAAAAGATTAAAAATATTTATAATAGTAGGATTTATGATAATACTGTTGTTTTTTTATGTGGATTAGTATAAATTAATTACACTAATTAATATAAATTTATTTATATTAGTTACACTAATTAATATAAATTTATTTATATTAGTTACACTGATTAATTTATAAATTAATTACACTAATAAATATAAATTTATTTATATTAGTTACAAGTTTTGTATTGCTTTCATATATATATTATAATAATTTTCTGGATCAAAATAATTATCAATATACGCTAAAATACATGTTAAAAATTCGGCAGATCTTTCATTAATACTATAAATATTGTATTTTAACAAATCGTTTTTTACTTCTGCTGAATACTTTGAAAATATAAAATTTATCTCTAATAATATTTCATAATTATATTCACAATTATTAGAAATAAAATTATGAAAGTTATCATGATATTTATTATTATACTCAGCATATGCTCTGATTAATGAATTATTAATATTTAAATTATCAAATGTGTCAGCCAGATCATCTATTTCAGACATAATATATTATATTTTTATAAAATCATCATTATTTATATCATTATCGTTATTATAATTATTATTCAATTTTATTTCATTTTTTGTTACATCAGTATTATTATTCAATTTTATTGTAATAATTTCTTTTTTTAATACATCAATATTATTATTCTCGGTACTTTTCATATTATAATTATTTTTTAATTTTATTGTATTAATTTCTTCTTTTAATATATCAATATTATTATTAATTGCTTCAATCATTTTGATATTGTTCATATTATTATCATTTTTTAATTTTTTAATTGATTTATTTAATTGTTTTATTTCACAATTAAGTTTAACATTCTCATTAAGAAGAAAATTTATTTTTATTTTTAAATTATTATTATTATTATTATAAAATCCGAACATTATAATAATAATATCCTTAAATATTTAAATAGTTTTATTTTTAAATTAATACTACTACTATTAAAACTATAATCCCAACGAATATTACAGTATTAGTTTTCCATTTACTATTATTTGTATTGTCGTAAAAACTATACCTACGATTATAATCGTCCATTATTATAATAGTATTCTTTAATATTTAAATAGTTTATTCTAATTTTATTTTTTTTCTTGATTCGTTGTTATGATATATATAACAGGTATGTCTTTTTTTATCATTTTTTTGTAATTTTAACATTACATTATAAATTGAACAGCTATACGCGAGTAAACAGCTTGCTATTTGCTTGGTGTACGCAACAATAAAATCAACATTTAAATAATTTGTAATTAATTGTAATTTATTAATTATCATATTGACTTTCTTTTTCTTAAATTATATGGTGATTTGTTTTCTTTAACAATCTTATTGATTGATGCTGTGTTCAAATAAATTTTAATAAAAATAAATAAAATAAAAATTTCATATAAAAACAATAAAACAAATAAATGCTCTAATAATATTTTAGACTGATTTAAATCATTTAAATAATTTTTGAAATTTTTCATTATAGCACTCTCTGACATTTTGTTAATTTATGATTATATTTTTCTTTAAATTTATTAATGTGTTCAAAATTATATTATAATTATTAAATAGTATTTTAATAATGAAGAAAACGTGTTGTATTGTAACAATTATAAGATATGATCATTTCTATTTAAAAGAATTTATAGATTATCATTCAATGATAGGTGTTCGTAAATTTATTATTTATAATAACGGAATACGAATAAAAGAAGAATATCCTAATTGTGTGATAATAGATTTTCCTGGAGATGTTATGAAAAGAACTGCATATAGCCATTTTACTATAAATTTGCTAGACACTATTGAAGAAGATTGGATACTATTTATAGATTCCAATGAGTTTTTGGTTCCTAAAAAACATATTACTATTCAAAAATTTATTGATGAACAGCTTGCTAATCACGCGCAGCACACAAGTGAACAGCTTGCTAATCACGCGCAGCACACAAGTGAACAGCTTGCTAATCACGCGCAGCACACAAGTGAACAGCTTGCTAATCACGCGCAGCACACAAGTGAACAGCTTGCTAATCATGCGCTGCACACAAGTGAACTAAATTCAATAGGTATCGTAAAAAAAATATTTTCTACAAACGGTCATATAAATAAACCAGATAAAGAAAGTTTTTTAAATTATACATTATCAAAAACAAGCTCAGAAATTCAAACTATTATTCATAAAGATTTATTAAAAAAAAACATTCATAAAAAAATGTTCGACGACTTAAATAATATTTTAAATACGGCAAAGATCATAGAGGACACTGAAATTATATGTATAAACCATTATTTACGTTCATGGTCTGAATTAATTCATAAAATAAAACATTACGAAAGATTGGAAAGTCATCATAAATATGACTTTTCTGAATTTAAGAATGATGCTTTTTCAAAAGATTGCGAAAGAGATATGAGTATTTTAAAATTATTAAGTATTAAAAATGTAAAAGAACACACAATACCAGAAGATGAAGAAGAGCTAGTAAATAAATTATTAAATAATTAAAATAACAAAAATAAAATTATTTTATAAAGAAGAACTAGTAAATGATTAAAAGGAAATAAAGATTTTAATTCTAACTATAAAATTAAAATCTTAATAATTATTATATAAATGGAAGAAAAATTAATAGAATATCTAAAAACAGAACGAAATGATCTAAAAGAAAAGAAATTAACAGAGTTTTGGGTGATGTGTGATACAGATGTTTTTAAACCCATAAAGAATTTATCAGAACAACAAGTCGAAAAAATATTAATGGATGACCCTGAGAAATATGGTAAAAGAAAGATTGCAAGTATTCGTATAGCATTTAATCCTACAAAAAAAGCAATTAAAACAAAAGATCTATTAATAAGTTTTGTTATTGTTGTGATGAATATAAGTTCTAAAGGTGAATTAAAAATTTCTAATCAAAAAACTTTATGTATAAACTATGATGTTGATGATCTAAATACTCGCAAATTTAAAATGTCAGATGTTAAATTATTTCTTAAATTGTGTAAGAATGGGATTCTGAATTCAGATACCTTAAATGGTCTTTTCTTACAACATGCTTTAGAAAAACTAGAAAAAAAAAATATAACATTAGATGAAATTTAAATTAACATTTTTATATATGGGACCATTGTGCCATTTTTATTTTTAAAATCTCTTTTAGCTTTTCTTTCATAAAAATTATGAAGGAAGCTAGAAGGAATATTATATGCTTTAAATATTCCTTCTAGTTGTGTTAATGGCATAGATTCGCTAATGTTATTAGTTAAAATGATTGGGAAAGAGTCTTTAGCTCCTAATATTATAGGTTGTCCAATCTGGTTTAAATTTAATTGTAAATTATTATTAACGTCTATTTGTTTTTTTTCTTGAAGATTTACAAATAATTTATTTATTTCTTTAATATTTTTATTCGTTGTTTTACTATCATAAGTGTTAATAAAATCTTTTTTAATATTACGTATATAGCTATTCAATTTTGTTAAAATACTACACATATTCTTATGAGTAGTATTTTGTATTTTTCTATTTTTTAGTTTGTCAATTTGTGTTTTAATTTCATTAATATTATCATTCTCACCCAAGGGCTCATTAAGATAATAGCTCATTGTATTAACTAATTCTTCAGATTCAATTATAAAATTATCATAATATTTATTAAATTCCTCTGTATTTGTTTTCATAGATTTTATTGTTTGTTTTAAATTATCTACACCTATAATTGTATATTTATAACAATAATTAGCACAATTAAATGTATGATAAGTCAGATCCTTTATTCTGTCAATATCATATATTATTTGATCATAATTTTTATTTAATATTTGCAAAGCTTTAATTTCACCAGTTAATTTTGATACTGTATTTTCATGAATTTTTTTTTGTGATTCTAATTTAGAATCATGATTTTTTTGATTTTCATTTATTATTTCTGAAAAATCATTTTTAAATTTTTCTATAATATTATTTTTATTTTTTAATTTGATATCACTTGCATTCTCTACTAACTCTTGTATTTTTATTAATAGTTTAAAATTCATAGTTTTTAATTCATACAATTGTTTATCATTAATAGAATTGATTAATTCTGTTAATGAATTCCAACTAAAATATAATTTAGAATCTATTAACTCTAAATATTGCCAAGATAATTGTTTAATAATTTTACCGTTACTAGATCGAAACAAAGTATTTATGACAAATTTTAATGGTATATTGTATTGTGCATATTTATTTTGAGGATTTGCTTTTTTTGCAACATCTCCATTAATCTTATAATCATATAAATGTTTAAATTTTCTATTAGATTTTTTATCTTCGAGTATCAAAGACCATTTTTCTAACGCTTTTCTTTTACCATTAATTAATTTTTTCTTATCTTTATAATCACTATTTTCAACATCTTTAATTTCATTATTTAAAGATTCTACTTCTTCTTGGCAAAATTTAAAAAATTGTTCAAAATTATATTCTTGTTCAAAATCATAATTATTAGTTATCAATTGTTCAGATAACTTATTTTCTAAATTGGAAAAGAAAATTTTAATATATGCTAAATCTTCATCCAGTTTAACTTCATAAAATTGCATAGATACGAAACCGGATACATGTAAAATGAGTTCTTTATTGATATCATTTGAATTATTTTTATGTTCGATTGATTTTTCATTATATTCGATACCAATATAATTACCTATAGCTAAATCATATTTCTTTCCATGTAAATCATATTGATAGCGAACACGTAAATCATCTGGATATTTAGAAAACAAATCATGATACGTTAAATAATTTTGAATAGCATTTAAAATATCCCATTCCGATCTTTTGGGTTTTATTTTATTCCATAACTGCTTCTTAATTTTATCTATATTAGGTCTATAATCATTATTATAATCAATATCAATACCTAAAATATAATAAATTATTGGCATATAAATACAATACATTCCTGTAGTATTATTTTTCTTGTTACAGCAATATTTACTTTTTTCGTTGTGAACTTCATCTGTAAAAAAATTTATAACGTCATCAACTTTAATATATTGTTTATCTTGTTTGTTTAATACATATTCTCGTAATTTGCTTTCTTCGTCAAATGCTTCTAAAAGTAATTTTACACATATTTTATTATGAGAATATGTAGCATCGAAATGCAAATCTATATCACATATTATATCATTACCTTTTTTCCATATTAAATAATTAATAGTTCTATAACGATATAATTCTTGTTCATTATATATATTTTTTGGGAATTGTTGTTCTAACAATTTTTCAAAGTTTTGTTTAGGTTTAGGTCTAGGTCCGAGTTCTGATTCGTATTTGGATTCAGATTCAGATTCAGATTCAGATTCAGATTCAGATTCAGATTCAGATTCAGATTCAGATTCAGATTCAGATTCAGATTCAGATTCAGATTCAGATTCAGATTCAGATTCAGATTCTGAATTATAACAAGATTTTTCAGTATTTAGTTTATTATTTAAACCAGATCCAAAATCATCATCAGAACCAAAATCTGAATCAGTGTCGCACATCTTTTATAAATATAAATTAATTATATATGTATATTACTTATTAAATAATATTTTTACAATTTTTTTTATAATTAGTACACAAAACAAAAAAAATTGTAAAATAATTATTTTACATAAAGTATTATAAGTATATGAGATTATAAATGTTGATTAAGAAGATAATAATAATTATTATATCATACTATATATCTAATTATCTTCTTATAGATAAAAAACATTATGACGTTAATTATTTTAATATAGATTGTTTTAGAGAAGAACGATATAGATGTATTAGATATATAGATAATAATTATATAAAAATAAAAAATAAAAATATAATTGTAAAATATATTCATAATTATCCATATAAAAAATGTATAAAATATCAAAACAATTACATTGAATATGTAATTAATAAAAATAAAATAATTATATATAACACGTTAATTAATGTAATATTCTATGTAAATATATTTTTTGTAATTACTGATCGATATCTTAATATCATCATCTATAAAACAATGAACTATATTATTCAATAAAAGCTTGATATAGCTCTTGAATATATTGTGCATGATATTCTTTTTCTAATATTTGTTTTCTAATATACAATTCTATTAACCAATCTGTTTGATTGGTTTGTTTAGGAATATCTTTTTTATTAACTATTAATTTTTCTTTTTTAATAGTTTTAATATTAATATTTAAACTTGCTAAATTTATTTCAATATATTTTTCTATTAACGAATTTTCATCACACAATAACTTTAAATTTTCTTTTTCTTTTTCTAATGTTTTTAAAGATATACGCTGACTATGATTAAATATTATTCTTCTTACAATAGTACCTTTTGGTTTCATAGCTGGTAATGTGACAATACTTCTACATATTGGACATTTTTTATTATTTTTATAGTTAGTAGACTGTCTATATTTATTAAAACATTTGCGATGAAATATATGTATTGTACTTTCACAAGGCATGTGTATTTTTTCAGTAGGAAAAATATTATCACAACATATGGAACATAACGGTGATTCAATGGTTTCAGTCATTCTCAAGTTCTCAAGTTACTCAAGTTGCTCAAGTTCTCAATTTGCTCAAGTTGCTCAAGTTCTCAATATTGCTCAAGTTGCTCAAGTTCTCAATATTGCTAATAAGGATTGTTAATAACTTCGCAATTTTTTTGCATTAATATTTTAATAATATAAAAATTCAATTTTTTTTATATTATTAAAGAATTTGTTATATATACCTTATTATATTAAAAATATTTATCCATCCATTCTTTTATAATTATAATCCATTTATCGTTATTGTTATAGGAGTTTGTTAAATATAAACTTATTATCTCAGCCATTATTTCTGCTGGGTGTTCTAATTTGCTAATAGATATATTTGGTAAATTATATTGTTTAATTATATTATCATTAATTATAATTTTATTATTGTTTTCTAAATTAATTAAATAAGTATTAGAGTTGTATAACTCGCGAGGGTTGTTTGTATATAATTGAATTAATAAATTATTATTATAACTATAATAATATTTTATATCGGGATTATTTCTGTTATAATCTATATCAAACTCAACTTTATCAAACCCCCAATTTTTATATAAAATATTAATATATTCTGGGTACATTCTTTGATAAATATGTACTTTTTCATGTATAATTATATTTATTTGGCTACTCGTCGAATTATAAAAAAACTTATTTGATAACACAATCACATTTTCAATTGTATGAGGGAAGCTATTTTCTAAATTAGTATCAATTTTAACAAATACCCACTTTATATTTTTAAAATTATTATATTTATTAATTTTTTTTTCAATAATATTTACAATATTTAATAATATATTTTTTTGTTCCATAGTAAATGCTAAATAACCTAATTGATATTTTTTAAAATATTCATTTTTATTATTACTTTTTCTTACTTGTAAATCATAACTATTCATATTATTAAAATATTCAGATGAATTTGTTATACTCATGAATTCATCAACAGTTAAATATTTAATACATGTAGTTTTTTTAAAAAAGAATAAATATATCAAATATGTAACTATAATTATTATTATAATTATACGAATCATATATATTATATCTCATATATTTTTTTCATCATCAGCAAAGTCTTCTGAAGATTCTTCAGAAGATTCTTCTCTTGGTACATAATCAGGATCTTTTACTGTATTGTCTAATTCTTCGTATTCATCCTCCAAATATTCATCATTTTCGTCTTCATCTTCATTTGTATCAATATTTAATTTGAAGTTATGTGAAGAAATTTTAATAATACCATTTTTCATAGTAATATAAATTGGATTATCAAATGTAAAAATTTTTCCTTTAGACAATTGTGTTATTGTCGCATTACTACACAATGCCATGTCAATTAACCCTAAATGTCCTGAAATTACTTGATAAATAAAACCTTCAGAATCTTCATAATAATCATCGCCACATATCGCTGGAATAGCTACAAATTTATAATTATTTACATCATATACTTCTTCTTCGTAGTTGTTGTGTTTCCAAACATTATAAAATATATCATCGGACATTACGTGCTTGACATCACCAATCCAATAAATAGAACCAGGTAAAACATAAGGTGTTTCCATTTTATAATTTATATTTTTAATATGTTTGCGTTTGTATATATAGATATAAAATTAAATAATTATATTTTTTAATAATTATTAAGAAATATAATTATTAAAAAATATAATTATTAAAAATATAATTATTAAAAATATAATTATTTAATATGATTTTTAACAACTGAGAAACACCCAAAACATGTTTTTTTAATTTTATTAACATTAAATTCTCCTTTACTAGCTAAACAAACAATATCAATAACTTCTTCAAGTAAATTATTATTTATCATAGTAATTAATGATTTAACTACTTCAGGTGATATAGTGTCATCGCTAGTACCAATAATCATATCTTCACCCTTGGCAATTTCTTGAATAGCCATTATTACATATTCTTTTTTATCATTATTATTAACATCGAAGCTTTCTATGATTTCCATAGATATAACTATAAGTTTCATTGCAGATGATGTATCAATTGAATTATTTTTAATAGCATTTCTTATTGATGTGACAAATGTTTGAAAAATTTGTTGATCAATCATTTATTTTATATTATATTATATTATATTATATTTAAATTTATATTAAACTAATAAATTAACAAAATAAATAAAGAGAAGTTAATACTATAATATTATTAATGATAAATTTAAATATAGAACAAAAAGAAATAATTAATAGTATAAAAAATGGATATAATATAATTGTAGATGCTGTTGCAGGATGTGGTAAAACAACAACATCATTAGCAATTGCACAGGAATGTAAAGATAAAAATGTTTTATTATTAACATACAATGCAGGGTTAAAAACAGAAACTCGCCAACGAATATTAAAATATAATATAAATAATTTAGAAGTACATAGTTATCACTCATTTTGTGTCAAGTATTATAATTATCCTTGCTATGATGATTTAAGGATGCAAATATTATTAAATAATAATGACATAATAAATAAATCTAATTTTAATTTTGATTTAATAATATTAGATGAACAGCAAGATATGAAACCTTTGTTTTTTGATTTAATTCAGTATATTATTAAACCAAATATACAAATATGTTTATTTGGCGATGTAAATCAAAATATATATTCGTATCAGGGTTCAAATAGTGATTATTTAATCAAAGCGAATGAATTAATTCCTTCGCATAACAAATGGAAAAAACATAGCATATTTACAACATTTAGAGTAAATAAATCAATTGCTGGTTTTGTAAATAAAATTCTTTTAAAAGAGGATAGATTGCATGCAATAAAAGAAGGTCCTCCTGTACAATATTTAATTTGCAACCCATTTAAACCAAAAGATATAATTAATAAAATCAAAGACTTTTTGGTTCAAGGATACACGCCTAATGACATATTTATTTTAGCACCTTCTATAAAATCAAAAAAGATTCCTATCCGATTATTGGAAAATTTATTAGTGTTGAATGGTTTGCCTTGTTGTGTTACTATTAATGACGAAGGTAACGTTATAGACGAAGAGGTTATGCATAATAAAATTTTATTCACAACATTTCATCAATCAAAAGGATTAGAAAGAAAAATAGTGTTTGTGTATTCAATGGATGAAGGATATTATAGATATGCAAAAAATGCAAATATAGATAAGTGTCCAAATCCTATATATGTAGCATGTACAAGATCTCTTGAGCATTTAATAATCATTCATGCGAGACAAAATTTACATTTACCATTTTTAAATATAAACGAATTAAATAATCATTGTATAATAGAAGGTGAAGTAGCACCCATAGAAACCAAATTTGACTCACCTACAAATGAAAACATTATACATAATATAACAGTTACAGATTATTTAAAAAATTTATCTATTAATCAAATTATAAATGTATTAAAATATATTAAATATGACACTATTCAAGAAAAATATAAAAATATAACAATACCTACAAAAACATTAACAAATAACAATATGTATGAAGATATTGCTGCTATTAATGGAATAGCTATACCATCATATTACGAATTTATAACAAATAAAAATTCTAAATTATTAGACAATATTGCGTGTAATATCAGTGACCTTTCTATAGATATAAAAAATAAATTAGATTTTGTTTTATTGAAAGATTGTTTAAATATTAATGATTTTTTATTTTTTGCAACAATATATGACATGCGTTTAAATGGTTATTATTATAAATTATCACAAATAAAAACATATGATTGGTTAGATGAAAAAATATTAAAAAACATATTAAACATAATACATAAAGCATTAGGGAATAAAATTTATCATAGAGAATTTGAGGAGAATTCAAGTATAATCATTAATAATAAAAAAATTTTTGGTATTATTGATTGTGTAGATAATGAAACTAAAACAATCTGGGAATTTAAAGCTGTATCTTATATAAGTGAAATTCATTTATTACAATTAGCTTTGTATGCTTTAATGTGTAAAGATATTTACAAAAATTACAGCTACAAAATATTAAATATTTTAACAGGCGAAATAAAAGAATTAGATATAAAAAATTCTAATTTAGATATAATATTAGAAAATTTTAAATAAATAATTAATTTAGAATTTATAATTTAAAATTTAAAATTTTTTATCTAATATAAATTATAAATTAAAAATGATTGAGATATATGCACATTCTTTAATCAAAGAACATTTTGATAATGGTTCAACCTCAACTTCAAATAAAAATAAACATGATCATGAATATGAATATGAATATTATAATACATATGACTATTATTATTTTATATTATATTTTTTTATATCTATTATTGCAGCGGGTATGTCATGGAAATGCAATGAAAAATCTAATTTTCCAATATTAATTAAAATACTTTGTTCATTAAATGCATTTCTTTTCCCTATTATATATTTTATATTTTTTGTTATATATTATGTCGTGAGTGGCGCGATGGCATGCAAAGAAGGTTATTATGTCAGCTTTGAAAATCATACTAAAGACATAGAAAAATTAAACGAATTATATGAACAATTTAAAGCAGCTACAACTAAAGCTGTAGAAGCTGCTGCTAAAACAGCAGAAGTAGCAACAGTTAAATAAATGCCGATTTTTTATCTTATTTGTTATAAAAATAAGATAAAAACTAATAAAGTTTATTAATTTAAAATTTCCAAGCTTTTTAATACAGATTGTAATTTTTCTTTATTGTCATCTTTTAATCTATTAGATGGAAATAAAACATTGAATTTAATTATTAAATCTCCATAATTTCCATTATTGTTTATTACTGGCATCCCTAATGTTTTATAAACATATGTTTTATTATGATCAATTGGTTCGGTAAAATCAATTTTAAGATTTTTATCTTTATAATGATTAATATATAAATGATCAATATGTGTTAGTAATTTCCAATAAGGAAGAGTAATATTATATATTAAATTATCACCATCAATAACAAAATTATCGTCTTTTTCTTCTACTACTATATTTAATATTAAATCTCCTTGAAGATGTATGAAATTATTATTTTCCACAATTAACGTTTCGTCACCTTTATTTTCAGCGATGATTTTCATTCCTGTTTTTACACCAGGAATGATATCAATATTTATATTTTCTTTAATGTTATAGTTACCTTTACCATTACATATATTACAATTATTATTACATTTATTTATAATACCTTTTGTTTTACATGCGTTACAATTAACTCTTTGTTGTATCATGATACCAAAATTACCAATTACTTTATTAGTATGTCCTGTGCCTTTGCATTCAGGACATGGTTGATTACATTTATCACAATACTTAGACATATTAATATCATATTTCTTCTTAATGCCAAAATATGCATCTCTTAAATTAATTTTTACAGTTTTTTCTATGTTTTTACCTTTCCTTTTTTTATTCATTTGCATACCAAATAAATTTTGAAAGATATTTTCAAAAGATGAGCTTCCATCCATATCAAAATGCATCCCGTGCATTCCATGCATTTCATGCATTTCGTGCATAGCATGCATAGCATTCATTCCATGCATTCCATTCATTCCAAAAGGAAATCCTTCACAATTATTTAAAATATCTTTCAAATTTTCATTATCACCTATCATATCATATTGTTTTCTTTTATTCTCATCAGATAATATTTCATATGCGTTTGTAATTTCTGCAAATTTTTCAGGGTTGCCGCCTTTATCAGGATGATGCTGTACAGCTAATTTTCTAAATTTTTTTTTAATATCTTCTTGAGATGCATTATTATTTATTTGTAATATTTCATATAATTTAAATGTCGGCATTATATTTTAATTATTAATATTATTATCTTTAAATTTATTTTTTAAGTTAAAAACAATAAAAATCATATGTTTAAAATATTACATTATGATAATTAATTATATTTATGATTTTAGTAAAAATCATAATAATGACAGTTATAGACAAAAAGAATTTATTGATATTGGAGTTGATATCATAATTAATATTGTTTCAATACTATCTGCATGTTTATGTTGGACTACTACACAAGGTAGTATGTCATATAAACTATTTTGTTCTTGTATAGCATATATATTTAATATATTTTATATATTGTATTATGTACAGTCAACCCGTGGGCTGACTCTAGAGCCAGCCTTGTAAAGGCTGGCTGTACATATTCAAAAAAATATTGAAATATAAATAACTTAATAAAATAAATTTATAGTAATATAAAATATATAAAATATAAAATGACTCTCCGAGTAAAATGCCTAGATGAAAACATTAAAAACGTATATATTGACTATATTCAAGAAAGAAATGATTCATATGATATTACAGCGAGTGGATTTAATACAATTTGTATTAAAGACCAAGTTATACCAGCAAATTCTTTTGCTAATAAAATTAAACTTGGTATTGTTTGCCAGCCACTTGAAAAGCATGGGTATATGTTATGCCTAAGATCGAGTACAGGAAAAAATACTAAACTTAGATTGTCTAATCAAATCGGTATTATTGACGAAAATTATAGGGGTGAAATTATGGCTTTGGTTGATAATTTTGATAATGAAGATTTTGTTATCAAAAAAGACGAAAGATTATTCCAACTTGTTTTTCCAAGTTTGAAACCCTTTAAAATAGAATTAGTTGATGATATTGACGAGTCTGATAGAGGTTCTAATGGTTTTGGTTCAACAGGAACAGGAACCAATAATATTTAGATATCTCTAGTTGTCCAATATTCATCTCCATAACTAGCAAATAATTCATCACCTTTTTTTATATCTTTAATTGAATATAAACATATTTGACTATTTTTTTTTATTTTTTGTTCAATAATTCTAAATTCACAATTGTTTTCAAATTCTGATTTATTAGAATCATTTATCATAGCTATATAACATCTAGGAAAGTTTTTAGCGTCTATAAAATATTTTTTTGAGATTTGAAATGAATAATCAGTCACTTTATTATTTCCAAACAAAACATCACCTTTGTAATATCCAATCATTGTATCTTTAGGAATATTTTGAACACTAAATAAACCGTTTCCACCATTTTTTATATTGCTTGGTTTAATGTCTAAAATAAATTCAGTGTTGTTATAAAAAAAATTTTCGAATGACATAATATTTCTAATATTATTATATCTTTATATAATTAATAATTTGCACATTCAAATTACATAATATATATATAATTAATATAAAGATATAAAGATAAAAAAATATATAATTTTAAATGACGGATTACTTAGATAAAGATGAACCTATAAATGGACAAAAATATGTTTGCTTATCAATTTTAACAAATAACAGTATTAAAGATGTTTCAACAGAAGAGGTTATTAAAACAGATAATAATGCTAAAGGAATTAAAATTAGAGGAGTTTACAATACAATGGAAGAAGCAAAGAAAAGATGCGAACAAATTAGACAATTTGACAAAGTATTTAATGTATTTGTAGGAGAAGTTGGTGCATGGTTACCATGGGATGACGACCCTGAATCAGCAGAAGAAGCTGTATATGCTGAAGAAAAACTAAATCAATTGATGAAATCATTTAAAGAGCAACAAATCAAGGCAAAAGAATATCATGAACTTAGAAAACAACAACTAGTTGAACAATCAATGAAATCTTCGCAAAAAAATACAGATGAAAAATCATCAGATGAAGAAAAAGATATCAATAATATTATTGAAAACAATATTGAAGATGAAAAAGAAGGTCTAAATGATTATAAAAATGAGATTAATGACAAAGAAACACATGTTAAAAATATTAATACAGAACTAGAAAAAGCAAAAAAATTATTTGAGGAATTAACTAAAAAATCAAATGAAAATAAATCATAAAAATTATCTATATTTATATTTATTATATAATATTATATAATAAATGAATATTATTAATTATATTATGATTTTTTTATTTATTGTAGGAATAATATTAGTAACGTATGAAATGTCAATAAGAAGTGTGAAATGTCCTGCAAATAAAGTTATATATAAATATGTAGCAATAAATGATTTGGATTTTAATAATAATCTTGACGAAGTAATTACAAACATGTTTAAAAAACCATCACCATGGATTGGTAAAATAGAAAATAAAAAAAAAGACTGATAAAACATTTAAAGAATAATAATTTTTATAAACATAATATTATGTTTATAAAAAATGATTTGGATACAAATTTTTCAGAACTATCAGAAGATAAATTATCTGAAACATTTAAAGATTATTCAAAACTATTAAATAACAAAGAAGGGTTAGAACTTGGAGGACCAAGTATGTTTTTTCATCCTTCTGGTATATATACAGCACCCAATAAACTAGATAATGTAATATTTGCTGAAAATACATTATGGAATGTTACAAAAAATAATATTGATTATATTTTTAATGGGAAAAATATACCAGGTAAAGTATATATATCAGATATAGTTGATTTGTCAATTATTAAAGATAAAACATATGATTTTGTTTTTGCATCGCATATTTTAGAACATGTAGTTAATCCATTAAAAGGTTTAAGTGAAATAACAAGAGTTTTAAAAGACGATGGAATATGTATTTTAATTTTACCATGGAAGGAGGCTACATTTGATCATAAAAGACCAATATCATCATTCTCTAAATTACTTGAAAATTATAATAATAATAGAGATGAAAAATATATAGATGATTATTTACCAGAAATAAAGGAATTTTATGATTTATCAAGAGATAAACCTGCAGGTACAATGGAACAATTTTTAGATAGATGTAAAAAACAGTATGAAAATAGAGCTTTACATGTGCATGTGTTTGATTTTGAATTAATTATAAAGTGTTTAAATTATTTTAATTATAAAATAATTGATACTCAATTTGTGCGACCTTATCATCAAATAGTTGTAGGACAGAAAAAAACCTAAACTTTTTTTATTTGAACATTTGTTTTTCTATTTTTATACATATATTGTGTTAAATCTGTAACTGATGTTTTTTTATCATGTTCGGGGTCAAAATTTTTCTCATTAAACTTTATATATGGTTCTGTTCCTAATTTAAAATCAGGTGTTTTATTTGCTTTGAAATAAAACACTTTTTTAGTAATATCGTTGCTTCTAATGTTGTTATTAATAACCATACAACCATAATCATTTGTAAGTTCTGCAAATGCAATTTCAAAAAGATCTCGAGTGGGGAAAATACCGGCATAATGTTCATATAATCGTTTCCTATTACTAAACGTATCTTCTCCTAATAAAAATATAAAATTAAAATTTGATCTTAATTCTGGTTGAATACCCAAACTAAATTGCATAGATAATAGAAATGTTATTTGAAAATGTCGTCCTTCATTAAATATTGACAACATTTTTGGATCTTTTAACCATTCATTTTTCGAACTCATACAATCATCCATGACAAAATATGATCTAGGATCTATTTTTGGTTTATTTTCTTTAACTCTTCTATTATTTTTTTCAAGTATCATTTTTTGACGTTTTAATAGATTTACTAAAATCTCTTCTTTATAAGTATGATGAATAAAAGAAGGTGGTATAAAATCATCATAGAATTTGTTCATTTTATCTGTAGGAGCAATAACAGTTCCACAAGGAATCTTTGTTTTATAAAGATAATATAAAATCTCTCTGATTACCCAACTCTTCCCAGATCCAGATTTTGCAATAATTGCAATTCTGGGATTTAAAAAATTTCCATCTGCATCATACACTAAATTTTTTAAATCAAACTTTTCAAATTGCAGTTCCATTTATCTATCTATCTATATATATAGATAGATAGATATAAAATATGATATTAAAACTTATCTGTTAATATTTTTTGCGACTGTAATTTTATTATTGGAACATTTTCGATAAAATTATTTTCTTGGTAAGCACAAATTGCCCATATTATTAAACTAACTAAAGTTGCAATTCTTAAAGATGAATAATATTCAGATTCTTCTGAGTTATTTTTAATATAGGTTTTATCTAATTCTAATAATATAAACATTACAATACCTGCAATTATTGCATACACATAAATATATATACTCATTATTAATTTATATATAGATATTCTTTTTAGATTTATAAATTAAATTGATAATTAAATGATTTTTTTGTTTTATTATTGTTTGTATTATTTGATTTATCTTTTTCTGACATTAATAATTTTTTTTCATCTGATAATTCTACAGAAAAGTGATTTAAAAATATTTCTTGTATGTTTGTGTTTATGTTTGTATTATTACTAAAGCTATCTAAAACCTTATTTTTTCCATCATGTTTATAGTATGAAACACTTGCACAAACACTTTCATGGTCGTCTTCTTCTATATGATTTTTTTCTGATTTATTTGTCATTTTATTTACTTTTTGTTGTATATTATATGATAGCTCTTTATCAGTTTTGCGTTCTATATTGTTTTTTTCTATTTTTCGCTCTTGTACTTGTTTTTGCACTGATTCTGGTTCTTTTTCAGATTCTTTTTCAGATTCTTTTTCTGATTCTGATTCTGATTTTTCTAGTTTTTGATCAATTTTATTTATAAATTGTTGTTCTAATTCTGGTTCTTGTCCCTCTTGCTCTTGTAAAGATTGTGATTTATAATTTTTTTTAACAAAATCATCGTTTTTTTTATTTTCTAATTTCATCAAATTTTTTAAATTTTGTTTTTTTGCTTCCGATATAGTAACATCTATATTAACATTAGAATCATCTTTGAAACTGTTACCTAAATATTCTTTAATAATCATATTTAAAGGTAACATTTTACGTATAGCTTCAATAATTGCATTTCTAATGATTTCTTTAGCATCTTTCTGATTGCGATTAATGTCATATAATGAATGTTTATGATAAAATAAAAATGGATTAGTATAAAAACTCCTAGCAGATTCAATATAACAATTATGAATAAATTCTTTAAAATCAAAATTGGTATTAATTTTTAATAATGATTTATCTGACGGATGAGTGTTTGTTAAAATCATAATATTTGCTTTTACAACTGCATCTACTAGTTTTTTTAATAATTCAGGACATGTGCTCATACATAATATTCTATTTGTTTCGTTTTCTAATAAATTATTATTCCATTTAGGAATTTTTTTTAAAAATATTTGAAAAGTTTTTAATTCTTCTTCTTGGTTTGCAATTTTTATTGCATCATCATAAATTGAAGAAATACCTTCATAAATTAAAGGAACTAATATATTAGTTAATTGAATTGTATATTCGTTCTTAGTTTCTACTAAATAATTCATTTATTATTATATAATATAATATATAATATAATATAATAATATTAAACAAAATTTAAATATTTTTTTTACATACACACCCAGTATCATGTATTCCATCATTACAACTTAAATTGGTTGGTAAATAGTCTTTCATATTAATTTTTGGGTCTTTAATATTTACACTTGTAGGCCATTGAGTAGAACAACATTCTTTACTACAAATTATTTTTTCCATATTATAGCCCATTGGGGTATCATGTTTTAAATTAAAATAATTATCATTATTATTTTGAAATTCTTCCGAATATGTATTATAATCGCAAGTAAAATAATAATAATTATTATAAAATAAATACAACACAAATAATACAAATAGTAATATTAAAAAACAAACTATATTATTAAACATTATATATAATATTATTAATATTTTATTTTAAAGGTTCAATTATATTTAATGATATATAAAAACTAGGTAAATACCATTTTTTTATTTTTTCATCATATTTTCTTATTATATATTTTATTTTAATCTTATTACTAAAAATTTTATTTACCATATCATTATACATTTTTATATATTTTTTATTCTGAATAATTTTTTTGTAATATAAATCATTATTTATATCAATGCCATATTCTTGTATAGCTTGGTTCTGTATTTCTAATAATTGATTAACCATATTATTAAAAACTTTTTCTGATTTTGGATATTTAACTTTTTTATTATCTTTTGTGCATATAATATATAGTCCTTCTGGTGCAACTATAATTGAACCTTGTGTTTTCCCTTTATTATATAAATCAGTAAAATGATAAATATCATGAATTGAAGGGAATTCATATAAAATCCCTTCAGCAACACGCGTTAATCCCATGGTTGGTGGATGTGTATGAAATATAAATTCATATTCGTATGCTTCTTTAACATCTCCTGGAAAATAAATATCTTCATCATCTTCGTCAATTCTATTTGTTTTTGCACTCACAATCAATTTATCTAATCCTTTATTATTAAAATCCAACATACCAAAATGTTCTGAATAATAATATTTTTTTTTTGCTCCTTTGTAAATTTTATTACTCCCATCATCTAATAATGCATCTAAAATTAATAATTGATTTCTTTTAATTTTAATGTATTTATTTTTTTCTATAGAAAAAATTTTACTATATATTTTTTTAACTAGCATTATTATATAAGTTGTTTTTTAATTTTATTATT
>Ga0209400_1000956_pt1 | contig 24428 bp, 24 predicted proteins | sample M_130807_EF_Meta_FD_187313 | JGI IMG/M metagenome (GOLD analysis project Ga0209400, IMG submission 187313) | Freshwater microbial communities from Lake Montjoie, Canada to study carbon cycling - M_130807_EF_MetaG (SPAdes) (version 2) | ecosystem: Environmental > Aquatic > Freshwater > Lake... | reverse complement strand
CGATACCGATTATGCAAAACATGAAACGGGTACTGATTAAGCGTCCGACTGAGATGAACTCTACCTCCTACCGCCCCGTATGCCTAAAGCGGGGGTAGACAGTTTTAGGCTCATGGGTGTGTAATTGAGGTGTTCACCGAGCAATTGGGACGCGAAAATGCCGCTGGGGAAGGTCGCATTGGGCGCATCTTGCTAGGAGAACCATGGAACGTTTAACCACGCCTTCAAACCGTCAGCAGGTTCGAGGTTTCTTAACTATTCATTCTGCACCCTCTGCGCTGCGCCATCATATTGATTGGGCGATCCAAACAGTGTTGGGTAATTGGATAAAGCCTGCATGGAATCCGCAACCGTTGATGCCTGGAACATTTCGCACACAACTGGAGTTTCGTGGAGCACAAGGCGCAGCTGCTGAGATCGCAAGTGCGCTTCGAAGTTGGCATTACTTAAACTTTGAGGTGATCGAAGGAACCGAGTTAGGCGGTGAACTATTTCGATTCACGCCAGAGCTAGGGATTCATCGCGCAGTTGTTGACCAATCAGGTGCAGTCCTAGTTAATGAAAATCAATTAAGTGCCATCCTTTCGCACTCCTTTGATGAGGAAGCAATCCGCGAAGGAATTGCTGCAATGGTGGGAAATTCTTGGGAATGTGAACTAGATCGATTTAGGAGTGTTGACCTTCAAGAGGTGCCGCGACTTCGAGCAATCTAATTGCTAAGATCTAAACATGACTCAACTTAATGAAAGCCCAATAATCACCGTAGAGCGCCGCAAGGCGGTAACCATCATTATTTCTGCCGTAATCCTTTCACTCTCACTTGGCGTCGGATTGATGAAGGTTGGATCTGGTTTTGCATCTCGCAGCAGTGATGGAATTACCGTTACTGGTTCTGCAAAGACATCTGCAACAGCAGATAACGCGGTCTGGGTTCTTAGTGTTTCACTTTCTTCTCCAACAGTTGCAACAGCTGTGAAGAAAGTTGATGCTGATGTGGAGGCACTTTCAAATTACTTAACACAAGGTGGAATCCCAGCCGATGGCTTAACCCTTGGAGCAGTATCAACCTATGCCAACGAGGAGTACAGCAACGGAAATGCAACTGGGCGAGTTCTTTCTTACCGCGCCCAACGCGAAGTCACTGTTCGCTCAAAGGATGTGCAGTTGATTGCAAAACTGAGCCAAGGAATCGGATCATTACTTGCAACTGGAATTAATGCAAATAATTATGGTCCTCAGTACTACATCTCTAATTTGCCTGAACTTCGCCCTCAGTTGATGGCTGAAGCAATGAAGGATGCCAAAATTCGCGCCGAAGCCCTAACCAAGGCTGTTGGAGGAAACATTGGTTCCCTTGTTAACGTTAAAGCTGGCCCAATTCAGATTACGACACCTGATTCAACAATGACCGCTGATTATGGCGCGTATGACACATCAACGATTGAAAAGACAGTTACAGCAACTGTTTCGGTAACTTTTAAGAGTTAAAGAGGAATATTGCCGTGGGATCCACGGCGGTGAGGTGCGTTAGCAATAGTTTTTGCTAGCCCACTTCGCGTTTTCGCAGGACTTAACATTTCATCAACAGCGCCAATTTCAATTGCCTTTAAAACACCACCTGAAACCTTTTCATGTTCTGCTGCAAGTTCGAGCTCCATTGATTCACGTTGTTCTGCTGGAATATCAGCTAGTAAACGACGATGAAGCACACGTACCGCAGCTACCGCCCCCATCACAGAAACTTCAGCTTCGGGCCAAGCAAATACACGGGTTGCACCCAGTGACTTTGAGTTCATAGCAACATAGGCACCGCCAAATGCGCGGCGGGTAATTAAGGTAACTCTTGGAACAACTGATTCTCCGAATGCGTGCAATAACTTCGCACCTCTTCGGACTGCGCCTTCCCATTCTTGTCCTGCGCCAGGTAAGAAGCCCTGCACGTCTGCAATAACAATCAGTGGAATTCCAAATGCATCACATGTGCGCACAAAGCGTGCTGCCTTCTCACCTGCTGCCGCATCTAGAACACCTGCAAGTTGGGCTGGATTATTAGCAAGAACGCCAACTGTTGCGCCCCCTAATCGTCCCAGGATCGTTGTCATATTCGGAGCCCACATGGACAACAACTCAATGTGCTCGGAATCCTTGTCAAGAATTGCATCAACTAATGGATGAACTTCGTAGGTGCGAATCTTTTGCTCTGGCACAAAGAGAGATAAATCAATATCTTCCACTTGCTCATTCATAAAACCCTGGTCAGCAAATAGGGCGGTTAATGTGCGAATATCTTCAAATGCTTCATCTTCACTTGCAGCAATAACGTGGGCAAGTCCACTGTTTTTCTTATGTGCCTCAGGGCCACCTAACAAAGCCATATCAATATCTTCACCCGTAACACTCTTAACAACTTCTGGACCTGTTACAAAGATGCGACCTTCTGGTGCTAAGACAACTACATCAGTTAAAGCAGGACCATAGGCACCGCCGCCTGCAGTTGGTCCGAGAACTAGTGAGAGCTGCGGGATGCGACCACTTGCAGAAATCATTGATTGAAAAACTTCTCCGAATGCATCAAGCGATGCAACGCCATCACTTAAGCGCGCACCACCACTGTGCCAAATGCCAATGACGGGAACTTGCGCGCCCATAGCTGCCTTGTATGCAGAAACAATAACCTTTGAGCCATCCACACCAAGTGCGCCACTTTTGATTGTGGCATCAGATGCAAAAATAACAACCTTGTTACCTTTCACCGTTGCAGTAACTGCAATCATTCCGCAATCTGTGCGCGGGATTAGAAAGTTGAAAACTCCATCATCAACCAAGCGCTCGATCCGTGAAATGGGATCACGGGGATCATGGGATGTGGGAGACATTTAGATACTCTTAAACGCCAATACAACGTTATGTCCACCAAAACCAAATGAATCATTGAGCGCTGCAATATCACCAGCCGGTAATGCGCGAGGCTTATCTCGCACAACATCGACAGTTACAGCTGGATCTAAATCATCAATATTAATTGTTGGGGGAGCCAAACGATCCTGCAGCGCCTTAACAATAAATACAGATTCAATGGCACCAGCACCACCTAGTAAGTGCCCTGTCATCGACTTAGTTGCAGACACGGCAACATGATCTGCATCTTTTCCAAGGGCTGCGCGCAAAGCATTTGCTTCGGCCACATCACCTGCAGGCGTAGAGGTTGCATGAGCGTTTAAATGGACAATATCTGCAGTTGTTAATTCGGCATCTCGCAAAGCGAACTTAACTGCGCGCTGTACACCAGCACCAGATGGGTCAGGTGCGGCTATGTGATAACCATCAGATGACAATCCTTGACCTGCTATTTCACAGTAAATCTTTGCTCCGCGCGCTATAGCGTGCTCGTACTCCTCTAAAACAAGTATTCCGCCGCCTTCGCCAAGGACAAAGCCATCTCGATTTAAGTCATAGGGGCGTGATGCGCGGGCTGGATCATCATTTCTCGTAGACAAAGCTTTCATTGCCGCAAATGCTGCCATTGGAAGTGCGTGACAAGCAGCTTCAACTCCGCCGCTTACAACAATGTCTGCGCGGTTATTGCGGATCATATCAAATGCATAACCAATTGCTTCGGCTCCAGATGCGCACGCACTTACTGGTGTGTGGATTCCTGCCTGTGCTTTTAATTCAAGACCGATATTTGCAGCTGGTCCATTTGGCATCAGCATGGGAACGGTGTGGGGACTAACTAATCGTGCACCTTTTCCATTCAAAATGTCATATTGCTCAAGAAGAGTTGTTACTCCGCCGATTCCTGATGCGACTACAGCTCCCAGACGCTCACTATCGATTTCAGGTGCTCCTGCATCTTTCCAAGCCTCACGGGATGCGATCAAGCCAAACTGCTCTGAACGATCAAGGCGTCTGATCTCAACGCGCTCCATTTGCTCTGTTGGCTCAACTGCAACTCGCGCTGCGAAGGTCACTGGGATTGTTTGTGCCCAATCCTCAGTAAGAGTGCGCACACCACTTTTGCCAGCCAAAAGGCCAGCCCAAGTTGTTGCTACATCTCCGCCCAAGGGAGTGGTTGCACCAAGACCGGTGACAACAACGCGACGACGAGTCATTGTTTAAAAACTTACTTTGATGCGTTAACTATGAAATTGACTGCATCTCCAACAGTTATCAAATCTGTAACACTCTCATCAGGAATCTTTACTCCGAAGCGCTCTTCAGCTGCAACGACAACCTCAACCATGCTGAGTGAATCAACATCTAGATCATCTGTGAAGTTCTTATCAAGTTCAACTGATGCAGCAGGAATACCGGCTACTTCTTCAACGATTTCCTTAAGTCCTGCAAGTACATCTGCTTGTGCAAGTGCCATTGTCTATATGTCCTCTTCTATGTAGATCGGGCGTACAAGGTCATTATTGTGTAGCAAATACGCTCTTACTTACGAGTATTGCACCCCGTAAGTGGCGTAAATCTCAATGAATTTTATGGCTTAGGCGGAAGTTCAACAACCTGTCCCGCATACACCAATCCTGCGCCATAGCCAATGAGCAGTGCCAATTTTCCGTGCAGTTCAGGATGCTCTTCCAAAATTCGATCCATCGCTAAAGGAATCGACGCAGCAGATGTATTTCCATTTGTGCGTATGTCATCTGCGATCAAAACAGAATCTGGAATCTTCATTTCCTTGGCCATTGTTTCAATTATGCGAATATTTGCTTGATGTGGAATGAAGGCACCAAGTTCATCAACTGAAACTCCTGCAACCTCAAGTGCTTTTAATCCAACCTTGCTCATTTGGTAAACAGCCCAACGAAAGACAACCTGTCCCTGCTGAGAAATATTTGGCCAACCAAGTTCGCCAACACCTTTGTCTGGATTCTTTTTATAATCTAAAAATGATGGAGTCAAAGTAATTGCATCACGAGAGTCTGCATCAGAGCCCCAAATCGTTTGCCCAATTCGAGGTTGATCGCTTTGGCCGATAATCACAGCGCCAGCACCATCTGCAAAAATAAAGGCTGTGGCGCGATCATCGGGGTCTGTGTAGTCAGATAATTTTTCAACACCAATTACTAATACATTCCGTGATGTTCCTGAACGAACTAAATCACTTGCCATTGCTACGCCATAACAAAAGCCTGCGCACGCTGCACTAATATCAAAAGCAGCAGCTTTTGGATTGCCGAGCTCATTGATTAACTCAGTTGCTGCACTCGGTGCTTGAAATGGATAGGAAATCGTAGAAAGAATGACGGTATCGATATCTTCAATACTTAATTTGGCTCGTTTTAACGCCATTTCGCATGCTGCTTTTGCCATCGAAATAACTGTTTCATCATCCCCGGCAAAGCGGCGTGATTCAATTCCCGTGCGCTGCACAATCCATTCATCAGTTGAATCAATGCGATCAACAATTTCTGAGTTTGGGACCGCCCGCTTAGGTCGATATGTGCCGACAGACAAAATTCTGCTGTGACCCAATGGTGTGGCCTTGATACTCATGCGTGCCTTCCTGCAAACTCTCGTGCTGCGTTCAAATCATCTGCGCTCTTTAGCGCAAAGGTTTCAATCTCACTTGCTGCTCGCTTGAGTAAGCCAACCAGAGTTCCAGCGGGAGGCAGTTCAATGACACCCGTAATACCAATTGATTTCATGGTTTCCATACATAAATCCCAGCGAACTGGGTTAGCGATTTGGTTCACGATTCGATTGAGGATCTCAGCACCATCTGTTACTACTTGGCCATCTTTATTAGAAATAACTTGGATCAAGACAGGATTGGTTGCCATAGATGATGCTAGAGAGGCAAGAGGCTCAACCGCCGATTGCATGTATTGGGTGTGAAACGCTCCTGCAACAGCTAATGCGCGCACCCGTGCACCTGATGGTGGATTCTCATTTAAGGATGCGAGTGCCTGCAAATCACCGGCTGCAACAATTTGTCCCGCCCCATTGTCATTTGCTGCAACTAAATTAAGCGCAGCAATTGCCGCTAAGACTTCAGCGCGATCCCCGCCAAGTACTGCAGACATGCTAGAGGGGGATGCAGCAGCAGCTTTAGCCATTTCAATTCCGCGAGCACGAACAATTGTTAATGCATCTGCTTCAGAGATTGCTCCTGAAAGGGCAGCAGCTGCTAACTCACCAACTGAATGGCCGGATGTGACAGTAAAATTCTTAATCCCAAGAGCGTGAGCACCTAGAAGTGAAGTAGCAACTATTAATGGCTGCGCATTTGCGGTGTCTTTGATTTCCTCTGCATCTGCAACTGTTCCAAGATGGACCAGATCCAAGCCAATTGCATCCGACCACGAAATGAGCAGCTCTTTGAGTAGTGGATCGGCAATCCAACTATTCAACATTCCTGGAGTTTGTGACCCTTGACCAGGGGCGATGATTGCGAGCACGGACAGATATTAGTGCGCTTGCTTACTTACTATCTAGTACGCACAGAACGGTTAATTGCCGTGCACCAAAGCTAGGGCTTAGGAGACTCTCTCTTCGTTAACTTCTTGTAAATCCCATTGCGATTGCGGTGAAAATTCAGGGTAGTACATAGTTGCTAATTCATCTGAATTAAGTCTAAAGATTACTTTGACTAACTCAACAGTCATCAATATCAATGCAGCCGGGAAGAGATCAAAGGATCTCTTAAAAAACCACGGCGTACCATTTCGCAGCATCCAGATGATTGAAGACTTCTTACTAGTTACTGGTGTTTCTTCGATAGCGATGGGGTCAATCTTCCAATTACGACGAAGTAAAATTTCACGAAAATGTGTCGCCATTATTTGATGACCGTATTTGCTCGGATGCATACGGTCTATATGCCAAACTTTTCGCTCATATATATCTTCTATTGAGCGAGTCAGTAGAATCTGTGCATTGAATTCCCGTCCGACAGAATGAATCACCCGATTCACGGCATTTACGCGACGGGATAAAACTTGAGCAAGCAGTTTTGGTAGTGGAACAATTCTTGTTGGATCGTGGAGTTGCAATAGAAGTACTTCTGCCCCAGATTTCTTTAGCTCAGAAATAGTTGCACGAAGATTTTGATGTAATTTACTGGGATCAAATCCGTTACGTAGCGCGTCATTACCACCGACAATTACTGCAGCGATATCGGGCTTAAATATCAAAGCCTTTGGAAGTTGATCTTCAAGCACCTCAGCCGATTGTGCGCCTGGTCGTGAAAGATTTACATACACAAGTGGATCTTGAAAATGTTTTGCAAGGTAGTAACCCCAACCTCTTGTTACGCCATTCTTATCGCTGTCGCCGACACCAGAAGCTGCGCTATCTCCTAAAATTGCGAAGGTGGCAACTCTTTCCATTCTTACGCCGCCCTCAACCTTTTGTGATTAGCGTTGACTTCACGGCCAGCACCATGCAAGCGAAGCATCATCATCAAAGTAGAACTCCAAGGATAATTTTCTGCTTGATGTTGGCAACGAATAGGCATTCCTCTATCGGCAGCGTTATATGCAAGAACTGTCTGGATGGCTTTGGCAAAGGACTTTGGGTTGTTCTCAGCAACTGCGCCGACAGGTTCTGGGGTATTTAGAAGTAAAAATTCACCAACGGCGCTTGTGGAGGATGCAACAACAGGAGTTCCGGATGCCAGTGATTCAAGTGCGGCTAAACAAAATGTCTCTATAGGTCCTGGCGCAATTGAAACATCTGCACTTGCAATGATTTCTGCCAGTATTTTCCGATCAACGATGTATCCCATAAAGCTAACAGGCAGATCTTTTGACAGTGCCTTTAAACTCTTAAACATCGGACCCATCCCGACAAAAATCAATCGAGCATTAACCCCTGAATCAAGAAGTTCTTTTAGGGCCAAAATTGAATTCTGTGGATTCTTTTCCTTTGACATACGCCCGCAGTGCAAGATCAAGACATCTGCACCTTTGAGAAGTTCTGTCCGTAAGGCTTCGTTGCGTCGATAAGGCGAGAAGTTTTGTAAGTCAACGCCCAGTGGAACATGCGTCAGATTTTTTGTTTCAATCTCACGAAATTCGCGTGAAGCAAAATCTGTGGTTGCAATAACGTTGTGGAAACGACTTGCAAGTCTTGTGTTATGCCAGTTAACAAACCATTTGAGTTCAAGCTTAAAGAATGATTTGACTAGGCCAGATAGAGTCTCATGACTAAAGACGACTGTATGTATGCCCCTTTTCTTTGCCCAAAGACCTACTTTGGATAAAGTGAAACGGTCCGAGACCTCTAAGGCATCAGGCTTAAGGGTAATAATGAGTTTCTTGATGTCTTGATTATTGCGAATGATTCGGTATCCGCCACTAAAGGGAAGAACTATTGATGGAACCGTAATTTTCTTACCGTGCAAAGTGTCTTCACAGAAAAAGCCGTTGCCAGGAACTATGTAGGTGAACTCATGCCCACGCGCGATGTATCCCGATCCAAGTTCATGCAAAGTCGTTCTGATTCCACCGGACTTTGGTCCATAGAAGTTGGCAATGTGTACGATCTTCATGCCACACGCTCACTTTGCTTGGCGGGATTATTGAGCGCTAACTCTTTGTAATGTTCGATAAGTTGGCTATTGACCAGCTCCCAGGTGCGATGGATAACAGATCCTCGAGCACGCTCACTCATCAAGCGGTGCTCAGATGAGTAGAGAATTTGATTGACGCTGTGGTTTAGTGAGTAAGAGTTTGATGTATCAACAAGAAAGCCCGTCCACCCGTGATTGACAAGATCTGTTGGGCCGCCAGTATTTGGCGCAATTACTGGAACTCCTGAAGCCAAAGCCTCTTGAATGGATTGGCAGAAAGTTTCATGTTTTCCAGTGTGAACAAAGATGTCAAGAGATGCGTAGTAACGTGCAAGATCTTCGCCGCCTTGGTAACCAACGAATTTAGCATTAGGCAATTCTCGCTCAAGTCTCATTCGCGCTGGCCCGTCTCCAACAATGACAAGCTGGATGTCATCGCGCTTATCAAGTGTTGCTAGATCATCAATTCGCTTTTCATTTGCTAGGCGACCTACGTAACCAACTAACTTGCGGTCAGGTCGATCTGCCAACAATTCGCATCGCAAATTAATGTCTCTTTTTTCAGGAGAAAACTTTACGGAATCAACCCCACGTTGCCATAGATGCACATTGTCAACACCCGAACTCTTGAGATCCTCACACGACCAATTTGAGGGAGCTAATGTTCTAGTTGTGTGTGTGTGAATTCTTGCAACCCATTTCTTTAGTGAGTCATGGGCAATTGTTAATCCATAGTGTCGAGCAAAGCCTGCAACATCGGTTTGATAAATAGAAAGAGTTGGGATTTCAAGTCTTTCTGCAACTCTTGCTGCGTAGTTTCCTAAAAAGAATGGTGAGGCTAAGTGAATGACATCGGGTGAAAATCCATCAATGAGCGGTTCTAGTGTTCTATGAGGAAAACCAACCGGAAGCATTCCCTTCATCTCAAAACTAGGGACACGCTTTACTCGAAAACCTGCATACTCATTAACTCCGCCGGCGCTCTCAGGTGCGATCACGAGGGCTTCATGGCCCTGACTCCGCAAGTACTCAAGAACTCTGAGCACTGAGTTGGTAACACCATTTATTTGGGGGAGAAAGGATTCAGTCACGATTACAACTCGCAGCTGCTTACTCATGGGCTTAGATTGAGGTAGTTCTCAGGCTTCAAGTAGAAGTTGAGGTTACGAGTCGGCAAACCCCACATGAAATCTGCCATCTGGGTAGCCTTTAGGGTTACTGACCAGTAACATTTAGGACATGAAGATTGCCGTGTGCGTAAAGCAGGTCCCTGATTCATGGGCTGAAAAGAAAATGGTCAATGGAATTCTCGATCGTGAAAATGTTGATGCAGTTCTCAACGATCTCGATGAGTATGCAGTTGAAGAAGCGCTGCGCATTGCCGAAGCACATGGCGGAAATGAAGAAGGTGGCAGTAACACCATCACAGTAATTTCAATGGGACCAGAGCGCGCGACAGAAGCGGTCCGTAAAGCTTTATCTATGGGCGTTAATGATGCAATTTTGATAACAGATCCACAACTTGCTGGAGCAGATGCGCTCGCAACATCAGCAGTCCTTGCAGCAGTAATTGAAAAGGGTGGCTTTGATCTAGTTATTTGTGGAACAGAGTCAACGGATGCGCGCATGAGTGTTGTCCCTGCGATGTTAGCTGAACGCTTAAACGCTGCTCAACTGACCTTTGCTTCAAAAGTTACTGTTGATCCTGCAGCAGGCAAAGTTTCAATTACTCGCGTTACAGAAGCAGGCGTTGATGAAATGCACGCGCAGTTCCCTTGTGTAATTTCAGTTGTGGAAAAGATTAACGAACCACGTTACCCATCATTTAAGGGAATCATGGCAGCAAAGAAAAAGACAATTGAAAGTAGAGATTTAGCAACTGTGGGAGTTTCGGCAGGCAGTGCCTGGTCGCTAGTTGCAGATGCAACTCCTCGCCCAGCACGCGCAACAGGAATTAAAGTTACAGATGATGGAACCGGTGGCGAACAACTGGTTGCATACCTAGCAGAGAAGAAGTTGATATGAGCACAGTATTAATGTTGGCTGACTTTGTGGGCACGAAAGCAACAAAGACAAACGCTGAATTAGCAACAGCCGGCGCACGTATCGGCGAGGTAACAGCCGTTCTCCTTGCACCTGTTGGGCAAGGCGCAACCTATGCAGCAGCAATTAACCGTGGCCCTATTGCAAAAATAATTGTTGTTGAATCTGATGCATTTGTAGCAAATGGTGTTGCAGCCGTTGCTGATGTTTTGGCCCAAGTAATTGCGGCTGAGTCACCAGCGGCGGTTCTTATTGCATCCCATGCATTTGGCAAAGAGGTTGCTGCGCGCACAGCCGTAAAGTCTGGATCTGGAATCATTACCGATGCGGTAGATGTTTCAGCAGATATCACTGCAACGCAGTTGGTATTTGGTGGCTCCACAACCGTTCACTCAAAGGTTTCACATGGCACACCAATTATTACGGTGCGCCCAAATTCAGTTGATGCAAACACAACTGAATCAACACCTAGCGTTCAAGCACAAACATTTTCTGTTTCTGATGCTTCTAAGAAAGCAACGGTCACATCCTCACAACCTCCAGTACAAGGTGGTCGTCCTGAGTTAACGGAGGCAAATATTGTTGTTTCAGGTGGGCGTGGTACCGATGGAGATTTCAGTGCGGTAGAAAACTTTGCAGATGTCTTAGGCGCCGCAGTTGGTGCATCTCGCGCAGCAACTGATGCTGGTTGGTATCCACACTCATATCAAGTTGGTCAGACTGGCAAGACTGTTAGTCCACAGCTCTATGTTGCTAATGGAATTTCAGGTGCGATCCAACACCGTGCTGGAATGCAGACCAGTAAGACCATCGTTGTAGTCAACAAGGACCCAGAAGCCCCGCTCTTTGAGATTGCAGATTTTGGCGTAGTGGGCGATCTATTTGCGGTGCTGCCAAAGGCAACGGAAGGCATCAAAGCCCACAAGTCCTAGACTTAGGCCCGTGCCTTCGATCTATGTAGACCATGCCGCAACGACTCCCATGTCGCCTGCAGCATTGTCGGCTATGTCAGAGCAGTTACAACAACTAGGAAATCCCTCAAGTTTACATACCCATGGGCGCGCAACTCGTAAAACATTGGAAGATGCCCGAGAAGTAATTGCGAAAAAAATTGACTGCCTGGCATCTGAAGTTATTTTCACAGCCTCTGGAACAGAAGCAAACAACATTGCTCTTAAAGGTTTGTTCTGGAATGGAAAGAAAACCGGTAAGAATCTTGTTGTAATTTCTGCAATTGAGCACCATGCAATTTTGGATCCTGCCCATTGGTTGCACACCCATGAAGGCGCTGAAGTAGTAGCTGTTCCAATAACTTCAGATGGTGTGATTGATTTAGATTTTCTACGCAATCTTGTGTCAGAGCGTGGATCTGAAATTGCCGTTATCTCGGTAATGCATTCCAATAATGAAACAGGAGTGCTGCAACCTATTGACGAGATTGTCGCAATTGCAGGGGATGTTCCGGTTCATATTGATGCCGTTCAAAGTTTCACTAAGACTGCTCTGTCCTATAAGAATTTAGGGGTCACCGCACTAACTCTGAGTGCTCACAAAATTGGTGGACCACTTGGAATCGGTGCACTCATTTTGCGCCGTGCATATGAAATACCGGCATTACTCCATGGTGGGGGACAAGAGCGAGAGATTCGCAGTGGAACTTTAAATACTCCCAGCATTGTTGCCTTTGCAACGGCGGTTAAAGATTCCTATGATGCCAATAGAGTTTGTGAGTTAAGAGATTCATTTATTGCCGGGGTTAAGCGTTTGATTCCAGATGCCTATATAAATGGTGAGAAAAGTGCGCGGCTACCAGGCATCGTCAATGTGACATTTCCTGGCACTCAAAGCGATACCTTGTTATTGCTCCTAGATAGTGCTCATGTTTCTGCTTCAACTGGATCTGCGTGCAGCGCGGGCGTGCACGAGGCAAGCCACGTGCTGCTTGCGATGGGACATAGTGAAGAGACAGCCCAGTCATCACTTCGATTCTCCTTTGGGGCCACATCCACGCAAGGCGATGTTGATTTTGTCTTGTCAGTGTTGCCCGATGTAATTAGCAGAGGAAGGGCGGCAAACCCATGAAGTTAATTGCAGCAATGAGCGGGGGCGTGGATTCTGCCGTTGCCGCTGCCCGCGCAGTTGAAGCTGGTCACGATGTAATTGGCGTGCATTTAGCACTGGCAGCAAACCCGCAGAAATATCGTTCAGGTGCCCGCGGATGCTGCACAATCGAAGATTCACATGATGCTCGTCGCGCAGCAGATGTCATTGGTATCCCATTTTATATTTGGGATATGGCCGAAGAATTTCATGATGGCGTTGTTGAAGATTTTTTAGCAGAGTATGCAGCTGGCAGAACACCTAACCCATGTTTGCGGTGTAATGAAAAAATTAAATTTGCAGCAGTTCTAGATCGTGCCCGAGCAATGGGATTTGATGGCGTTGTCACAGGTCACTATGCCAGAACGCAAATTAGCGATAGTGGAAAGACATTACATCGCGCGGTAGATCACTCCAAAGATCAGTCTTATGTTTTATCTGTGTTAACTATTGAACAAATTGCAGGTGCGATATTTCCTTTGGGGGACACGACCAAGGTTGACATTCGTATTGAAGCCGAAAGACGCGGCTTGGCTGTTGCGCAAAAGCCCGACAGTCATGACATTTGTTTTGTGCCATCAGGTGATAACGCCGGATGGTTACGCGATCGCTTAGGCAGTGAAGTCGGTCCAATTGTTGATCAAGATGGAAACAAAATTGGCGAGCATAAAGGTGCATACACCTACACAATCGGACAGCGCAAAGGATTGGGCCTGACCATTCCAACGCCAGATGGGTCACCACGATTTGTCTTAAAGATTGAACCGGTAAGTAACACTGTTGTTGTTGGTGCCCGAGAAGATTTAGCGATCACCACTATGAGCGGAGAAAGGCCTGTGTGGTGTGGCCCAGCTGTAACTGATCAATTACAGCAAGGATTTGTGCAGATTCGTGCCCATGGTGCGGCGCTGCCGTGTTCGTATTACTTTGATGGAACTTTGCTTATTGCCACTCTAGAAGAGCCTTTATTGGGATTGGCGACAGGGCAAGCAATGGTTATTTATGATGGTGATCGTGTCGTTGGTTCAGCAACAATCTGTGAGACTAAATGAGCACCAATCCGCGTCATGCAATGACCGAACTAATCAATGAGATTCGGGATCATCAATTCAAATACTATGTTTTAGATCAACCAACAATTACAGATACTGAGTTTGATGATTTGCTCCGCAAATTACAGAAATTAGAAGATAAGAACCCTGAACTTCGTGAATCAGATTCACCCACTCTCCATGTTGGTGGTGGATTTTCTACTCAATTCGATCAACGCGATCATATTGAAAAGATGATGAGTCTTGACAATGTCTTTGATTTAGAAGAGTTAGCTACCTGGTTTGATCGAGTTGAAAAAGATATCCCAGCTCCGGTGTATCTGTGCGAGGTTAAAGTCGACGGGTTAGCGATCAATTTGACCTATCAAGATGGTCAGTTGGTTCGTGGTTTAACACGCGGTAATGGCGTAACTGGTGAAGATGTAACTTTAAATGTTAAAACGATTAAAAATTTGCCCCACAATTTAAAGGGCGAGAAGATCCCTTCGCTCATTGAAATTCGAGGAGAAGTGTTCTTTCCTATCGCTGCCTTTAATGAACTCAATGACTCTTTGGAAGAAGCAGGAAAGCAATTATTTGCTAATCCCCGAAATGGTGCAGCGGGTTCGCTGCGACAAAAAGATCCACGAGTTACCGCATCACGTCCATTATCTGTGGTGGTTCACGGTGTTGGAGCAAAGGAAGGAATCGTCTTTGATTCTCAGAGCGGTGCATACGGTGAGCTAAAGAAACTTGGGCTGCCAACGAGTGATCGATTTAAAGTGTGTGGCACACGTTCAGAGGTTGAAAAATTTATTCAGCACTATTCAGATCATCGCCATGATGTTGAGCATGAAATCGATGGTGTAGTAATCAAGGTTGATTCTTTGTCACAACAGCAACAGTTGGGCTTCACATCTCGTGCTCCCAAGTGGGCAATTGCCTATAAATATCCACCGGAGGAAGTAACAACTAAGTTATTAGATATCAAGGTTAGCGTTGGTCGCACTGGTCGGGTCACTCCATTTGCTTTCATGGAGCCGGTAAAAGTGGCAGGCTCAACAGTTACCAACGCTACCTTGCACAACGCCGAAGAAATTGTTCGTAAAGGCGTGTTAATTGGTGACACCGTAGTTATCCGAAAAGCCGGTGATGTGATTCCAGAAGTCTTAGGCCCTGTCATTGATAAGCGAACTGGACAGGAAAAAGCCTTTGTAATGCCGACTCAATGTCCTGAATGCGGTTCAGATCTTCGCGCTATAACTCAAGGTGATGTTGATATCAGGTGTCCCAACACTCAGAGCTGTCCAGCTCAATTACGTGAGCGAATTTATTACATTGGATCTCGCGCTGCCCTAGATATAGATGTCTTGGGTTATGAAGCAGCTGTTGCACTTCTTGATGCAAAGATTATTACTGATGAATCAGATCTTTTTGATTTGACCGCCGACAAACTTGCCAGATCAGAATTTTTTACCAAGAAAGATGGAACACCAGGGGCTAATGTTCAAAAACTCCTTGCCGCATTAAATGAGGCAAAGACCAGACCGTTATGGCGAACATTGGTAGCACTATCTATCAGGCATGTAGGACCGACAGCAGCGCAAGGGTTGTCATCTGCCTTGGGCTCTATTGATGCAATTTCAAAGGCGACAGCGACAGAACTTGCAGATGTCGATGGAGTTGGTCAGATTATTGCCGATTCAATCGTGGAGTGGTTCTCAGTGGATTGGCACCGGGCAATTATTGCTAAGTGGGATGCTGCAGGGGTTCGCATGATTAATGAACCGACACAAGTGCTGCCGCAGACTTTGGCGGGACTAACCTTTGTTGTTACCGGCGGATTGGAATCCTTTACTCGTGACGGAATTTCAGAAACAATTACCGCCCACGGTGGAAAGCCAGCATCTGCGGTATCGAAAAAAACAGATTATGTATTAGTGGGATCAGACCCAGGTTCAAAGTTAGCCAAAGCACAAGAATTAGGCGTGCCTATTATTGATGAGGCGAAGTTCAAAGAGCTTCTAGCGGGTAAGTAGTAGTATTACAGCCATGATTAATCTTGCAGAAGAGATGCACCGAGAACTTCCAGCACCGCCAATATTTTTTGGTGTTTTCACATTTGTCGTCTTCGTCGTTCTTCTTTACTTAGTACTCCGCCTAGACCGAGACTAATTTGTCCCGAGTAGGTATTTACGGCGGAACTTTTGACCCGATTCACCTAGGTCATCTGCATGTAATTTCCCAACTCATTGAAAAGAAGATTGTTGATCAACTATTAGTTGTTCCAGCCGGTGAACCATTACTTCGTCTCCAAGCACCCAAGGCAACAGCCCAACAACGAAGGGCGATGTGCCAACTTGCAGTCTCAGATTTGCCAGCAGCTGTTGCCAGCAAAGTACAAGTCAATCCCATTGAAGTTTTAAGAACCGGCCCAAGTTATGCAATCGATACCGTTGAAGCGGTTGCGCAAAGTTATCCCTATGACACCTTAGTTCTAATCATTGGACAAGATGCAGCTGACAAATTAGATCAATGGCATCGCATTGATGAACTTCGCACCATGGTTGAATTTGTTGTTATTTCACGTCCTGGTTCTGTTGGAAATGGAATTGATATTGGCGCGTTGCCAGTGGCAGCCACCACAATCCGAGATGGTTTGAGCGCAGAAGTTTCGTCATCAGTGGCCTCATTTATACGAGAGAATAACCTCTATGACAATTAGCAAAAGAACCCACGAGATCACTCAGATCGCAGCACATGCCGCCATCGACAAGATTGCCGTAGATGTAGTTGCCCTTGATCTTTCCGATCAATTGGTTCTAAGCGAAGTCTTTTTAATAGTGACTGGACAAAATGAGGCACAGGTAGATGCAATTGCAGATGAGGTGGAGCGCAAACTCGCTGCGGCAGGAGACAAGCCAATTCGCCGCGAACATGGCGCTGAGTGGATTCTTCTTGATTACTCAGATTTAGTTGTCCATGTGCAAAGCGCAGAACTACGCAAGTACTACATGCTCGATCGTTTGTGGAATGACTGCCCAACAATCGAGTTGGAGGCTGTTAAGGAGGCTGCAGTTAATGGCCGCTAACAGAGTTGTTTTATGGCGACATGGTCAAACAGATTGGAATGTCGTCAACCGTTTCCAGGGTCATTCAGATATAAATCTTAATGAAGTAGGAATCTTTCAAGCAAAACATGCTGCGCAAATTTTGGCAGGAATGAATCCAACGGCAATCATTTCTAGTGACTTGGGGCGTGCTCGAAGCACTGCTCAGGAACTTGCCGACTTAACTGGGCTGAGTGTTGAAATTGATGCAGACCTACGTGAAACCGATGGTGGTTTATGGGAAGGTAAAACTGGCGCAGAAAATCGCGCAGAAGATTTTCATAATTTTATTCGCTGGATTGATGGGGAAGACAATCCCGCTGGCACAACAGGTGAGCGTCGGAGCGAAGTTGCAGACCGTGCAATCCGTGCGATTAAAAAAGCATTAGGTGAGAAAACTGATCAGGTTTTAATTGTTACTACACATGGCGGAACGGCACGATGCATCCTCGGTTCCCTTTTGCAGCTTCCACTTTCTCATTGGGGAGTAATCGGTGGTCTTTCAAATGCATCATGGTCGATCCTTGAACGCAATCCCCGTCAATGGAGTTTGGTGGAACATAATGCGGGCTCTATTCCAGAACCTGTCTATGGTGAGGAAAGTGGTGCGACTTCGCCTTAAGTCCAACGGGGTGTGATGCGGTAAGGTCTGCACTTGCACGAAAATCGGGGCTATAGCGCAGCTGGTAGCGCACCTGCATGGCATGCAGGGGGTCAGGGGTTCAAATCCCCTTAGCTCCACATATGAATAACAACGTGAATGATGAACGCGAGCACGCGGCATATGACTTTGCCTACGTGCAGGAAAAGTGGCTGCCTGTTTGGGATCAATTGCAACCATTTAAATCTGGCCGCGCAGATGACGCTCGTGAGAAAAAATATGTCTTGGATATGTTTCCCTATCCATCAGGTGATCTTCACATGGGCCATGCCGAGGCATATGCACTTGGCGATGTAATCGCTCGTTACTGGGCGCAAAAAGGTTTCAACGTTATGCACCCAATTGGTTGGGATGCCTTTGGATTACCTGCAGAAAATGCAGCGATTAAGCGAAATTCAGATCCTCGTATCTGGACTTATGAAAACATTGAGGTTCAAAAGGCTTCAATGCGTCGCTATGCCTGTTCTTTTGATTGGGATCGTGTTTTCAACACATGCGATCCTGAATATTACAAATGGAACCAATGGTTGTTCCTAAAGTTCTACGAACGTGGTTTGGCATATCGCAAAGATTCAGCGGTTAACTGGTGCCCAGATTGCCAAACAGTGCTTGCAAATGAGCAGGTTGTTGCAGGACTCTGTGAGCGCTGTGATTCAACGGTTACAAAGAAGAAATTGAATCAGTGGTATTTCAAGATCACTGATTACGCAGATCGCTTACTCGATGACATGGCACAACTTGAAGGTCATTGGCCTGACAAGGTTTTGACGATGCAACGCAACTGGATCGGAAGATCAACGGGTGCAAATGTTAATTTTGAAATTGAGGGTCGCAGCGAACCCATAACTATTTACACAACACGCCCAGACACTCTCTATGGTGCAACATTTATGGTTGTTGCCATCGACAGTGAATTAGCCTCAGAGCTTGTTCAGGGCACAGGTGTTGAAGCAGAGTTTGCTAAGTACTTGGAGACAATTAAAGCGGCCAGTGATATTGATCGACTTGCCACAGATCGCCCGAAGAGTGGTGTTTTCTTAAATCGTTATGCAATTAATCCAGTTAATGGAGAAAAATTGCCTATCTGGGCTAGTGACTATGTTCTTGCAGACTACGGAACTGGCGCGATTATGGCTGTTCCGGCCCATGATCAGCGCGACTTAGATTTCGCACGAGCGATGAAGTTGCCAGTTCGAGTAGTTGTTGAAACAGGCGAAGAGGATCCCAATGCAACGGGAGTTGCAACAGGTGGGGATGGAAAGCTTGTTAACTCAGATATTTTGAATGGTTTGAGTAAAGCTGAAGCAATTACTGCCATCAATAAGAAGCTAGAGGCAGACGGGAAGGGTGCTGCAGCACGTAATTATCGTCTTCGCGATTGGTTAGTTTCACGCCAGCGTTACTGGGGTACACCAATTCCAATTATTCACTGCCCATCTTGTGGTGAAGTGCCAGTGCCTGCAGATCAATTGCCTTTGACTCTGCCAAATGCTGAAGGTTTAGATTTAAAGCCAAAGGGGACATCACCACTAGGCGCGGCAACTGATTGGGTCAACGTTAAGTGCCCTAAGTGTTCTGCAGATGCTAAGCGCGATACGGACACGATGGATACCTTTGTTGACTCTTCTTGGTACTACCTGCGTTATGCGGACCCAACAAATGAAACAGAGCCATTTTCTAAAAAGAGTATTGATACATGGTTGCCAGTTGATCAGTATGTTGGCGGAGTAACACACGCGATCTTGCACCTTTTATATAGCCGTTTCTTTACCAAGGTTTTAAATGACATGGGAATGGTTGATTTCAATGAACCGTTCACACGTTTGCTTAACCAAGGAATGGTTGTCATGGATGGCTCTGCAATGTCTAAGAGTCGTGGCAACTTAGTACGACTTTCAGATGAGCTTGAAAATCACGGAGTCGATGCGATTCGTCTATCAATGGTCTTTGCCGGACCACCAGAAGATGATGTTGATTGGTCTGATGTTTCACCCTCTGGCTCAGTCAAGTTTTTAACTCGCGCTTGGAGATTATCTGGTGATGTGACTAGCGCACCTGGTGTTGATTTCAGCACTGGTGATCTTGGATTGCGCAAGGCAACTCATAAGGCCCTCCACGATGCCTCATTTGCCGTTGAATCCTTCCGATTTAACGTCGCAGTTGCACGTGTCATGGAGCTTGTTAATGCCACACGTAAGGCGATTGATTCTGACTGCGGGGCAGCAGATCCTGCAGTTCGCGAAGCGGTAGAGGCAATTGCAATCATGGTCTCACTAGTCGCGCCCTTTACAGCAGAAGAAATGTGGGAGCGACTTGGCCACACGCCATGCGTGGCACTTGCTGGTTGGCCTGCTGTGGATGAGAAGTTGCTCGTTGCAGATTTAGTAACGGCGGTCATCCAAATTAACGGCAAGATCAAAGATCGTATTGATATTTCTCCGACGATTTCAGATGCAGATCTTGAAGTAGCAGCACTTGCCTTGCCGAGTGTCATAGAGGCTCTGGCTGGTGTGAGCATTAATAAGGTCATCACGCGCGCACCAAAGCTTGTAAATATCGTTATCAACAATTAATTAGGACTCGTAGCAAGGGCAGTAGCCCTCAATTCACAATGCTGCAATGGAACAGTTGCGCAATGCCTTCGAATCGTTAAAAAATTGGTGGTTTGATCTTCACTACTCTAAAAATCAGAAGCGGTCCCTATTAATAGTAAGTGCGGTATTGATCGTGCTTTCGATCTTTATTGTTGCACGCGGCAATACCCAAGTCAGTGCGCCAATTGCGATAACACCCATCACGATTGTGGAACCTGAAATTATTGTTGATGTTACTGGCGCGGTAAATAACCCAGGCGTTTACACCCTCAAAGCAAAATCTAGAGTGATCGATGCCATCAAGGCAGCAGGTGATAGCGCACCTGGTGCAGATTTAAGTACGATCAATTTGGCGCGCGTTTTAAGTGATGGTGAGCAAATCTATGTTGGCTCAACCGTCGTTAATAGTTCAGGGGTTCGAGTTCCAAAAAAGGTGCGCTCTGGACCAATTAATATCAACAGAGCTACTGCGCAGGAACTAGATGCATTAGATGGCATTGGACCTGTCATTGCCCAGCGAATTGTTGAGTATCGAAAGATTAATGGCTCATTTCTAAGCATCGATGATCTTCAAAAGGTGAGCGGAATTGGTGCGGCAAAATTCGCTCAAATCAAAGCAAAAGTCAGGATTTAATTGATTACAGGGCGATAGCCCTAGGAGGCGCCCTGTGGAGCGGTGCTTTGTTGCAAAGTGCGGTTTCGCCATGGCGAGTTTGTTTCGCCTCACTCATATTGATCCCATTTGGATTTAAAAAGGCGCGATTTTTAGTTTTTGTCATAGCAATTCTCGTTGGTGCTACGGCGATGTCTATCCGTCAAGCATCTCTTGAGAACTCTGAAATTACAAAACATTTTGATTCCCAGTTAGATTTCACGGCGCAGGTAATTACCGATCCCAGTCAAACGAGTACAGGTAACTACTCATTCACCGCTCGATTATTGAGTTTTGAAATCGATGAGAAACTTTTTTCCCTGCGCGTGCCGATTCGAATCATTTCCAAGCAAGAGCTCGAACTTCTTCCCGGCCAAACTGTGAGTGCAACTGCTCGGGTAGTGCAGACCAAAGAGTCACGAGTGGCGGCATTGTTGCTTGTCGATGACGATTTTGAAGTGCTTACTCAACCTTCACGGTGGGCTGCTGCTTTGGGTGCGATAAGAACTGGATTGCGAACCCACTCAGGTGATGGGGATGCAGGCGCGTTGATTCCTGGAATGGTGCTTGGGGACACATCCAAGCAAACGGCAGAGTTTAAGGATCAAATGAAAAGATCTGGGCTCACGCACTTGGTGGCTGTGAGTGGGGCAAATTTTGCAATAGTTTCGAGCTTTGTTTTGTGGTGCATGCAGTTTGTGATTCGCCGCAAGAATTATCGAATCATTGCAACAGCAATTGCCCTTGCTTGCTTCATTGCCTTAGTTAGACCATCACCATCTGTATTACGTGCTGCGGCAATGGCAGCTGTGTTGCTTTCGGCCCAGGTGACTAAACGAAAAACAGATTCCTTGCCAGCGTTGGGTTTTGCAATCGCAGCTGTTGTGATCGGAGATCCGTGGCAATCGCGTGATGCAGGTTTTGCACTGTCGGTGCTGGCAACTGCAGGTTTACTCCTATTTGCACCTGTCATTGAAAACCATCTACCCACCCATAAGAAGTTAGCTGGCGCTCTGGCCCCACCGATTGCTGCAACAGTTTTTTGCGCCCCCATTTTGGTAGCCCTGTCTGGCTATTTATCGCCAATGAGCATTTTTGCAAACCTACTTGCAGCACCTTTTGTTGCACCAATAACGATTGTCGGTTTTATTGCCGCCTTAGTCTCTCCTGTTGCACCAGCACTAACATCATTATTGGTCCTCATCATCAGGGTTCCAGCAGGGTTAATTGTTGCGATTGCACATTGGAGCTCAGGATTCCCAGTACTGACAATTCATAATGGAACTATTGGTTTTGCAATAGTTGCCACTTTGGTGGGATTCCTGTGGCTATTTAAGAAAAGTTGGCGTCGAAGTACGGCGGCTTTGCTAGTAGTTATTCTGTCGCTCACATGGATACAGCGTTGGCCGGCAGGGGATTGGCAGATCGCAAACTGTGATGTGGGTCAGGGTGATTCAATGGTGATCAATCTGCAGCACGGTAGAGGAATAGTTATTGATGTAGGTCCAGATCCTATTGCTGAAAATAAATGTCTTAGAAATTTAGGTATTACAGAAGTCCCGCTTCTGATCTTGTCCCACTTTCATGCCGATCACGTTGGTGGCCTGTCCGGGCTTTTGCAATCTCGACGTGTGGGTCAGGTGTGGATTAGTAACAATTTAGAACCTCTCTTAGAAAGCACCCAGGCTTTGGCGCTATTGCGTGAAAGTGAGATTGTTACGGTCCAAAAGGGTTTGGTGTCGCAGATCGCAGGAATTAATTTTGAGATTCTCTGGCCCGAAAGCACGACTAGAAACTTTGAGGCAATGCCAGGAGATGGTTCGCAAATAAATAACTCAAGTATCGCGATGCTTGTGACTACGCCGGATTGGAGCATATTTACTGCCGGTGATCTGGAACCTCCTGCTCAGCATGAAATTTTAGGATCAGTTCGCATCGTGGACATATATAAGGTGTGTCATCACGGATCGAAGTATCAAGATGACGAGTTAATGAGCGCCCTGTCAGCCCAAATAGCGGTCATAAGCGTTGGGGCTAAGAACTCGTATGGCCACCCAGCCCCAGAAACTATTGCCTCTTTGACTAGACTCGGCACACAAGTTGTTCGAACCGATATTGATGGAGCGGTGGCTATAACTGCTAAAGCCCATCAGCTGCGGGTTCGAAAAAGTAAAGGAACAATTAGGCTGTTCTACTGGAGCTAGGGGGATTGCAATGAATGCGCTCTACTTAATCCTCGGCTCTGAATCCGCCTTAGCTGATCGCGCCTTAGCGAAATTAAATGCCCAGCTCAAAGACGAAAAGGCTGAAATAACTACTTTATTTGCAGGCGACACAATTGTTGGTGATATTGCAGATGCGCTAGCACCCTCACTGTTTTCTGAACGCCGTGCATTAATTATTCGCGACTTGCAAGATTTGCCGGAAGATAATCGTGATGAAATTACTCGCTACATCGGCCAACCTGACCCAACTACAACCGTGATTTTTGTTCACAAAGGTGGAGTAAAAGGGAAAGCACTTCTGGATGCGATTAAAAAGGAAAAGCCTGAAATAATTGCATGTGATCCATTGAAGAAGGAAGCTGAAAAAGAGGAGTTCGTTAAGTCACTCTTTCTAGATTTAGGACGAAAAGCATCAGCTGGCGCAATTGCGGCCTTAGTGGGCGCTCTTGGAAATGATCTGCGCGAACTTCAAGGCGCAGTTGGACAGATTGCTGCTGATGCACCAGCTGGATTAATTGATGAAGCGATGGTCGATACCTATCACCAAGGTCGAATCGAGACCACTGGCTTTGATGTTGCAGATGCAGCGCTCGATGGAAATTTATCGGCCGCGCTTATTTCATTACGTAGCGCACTTGAAACAGGCACAGATCCCGTGATGATTACCAGTGCAATCGCTTCTTCACTTCGTTCCTTGGCAAAGGTTTCCGGTGCCAATCGCAACCAAAAATCATTTGAGTTAGCAGGGCAGTTAGGTATGGCCCCATGGCAGATCGATAAGGCTAGAAGGCAGCTAAATCGCTGGAGTCCAGCCCAAATAGCCGATGCTGTGGGGGCAATTGCTCAGGCAGATGCCGAAGTTAAAGGTGCGGCAAGTGACCCCATTTACGCCCTAGAAAAGGCTGTGACCAGGATCGTCCAATCGTAATTTGACCGCTAAGCACACGCTTGCGTACGCTTACCCTCTGCCCACGGACCTCTTTTAGGTCAAGGCTTAGAAACTGAACTGGAGTAACACGTGTACGCAATCGTTAAAGCTGGCGGACGCCAGGAGAAGGTCGCAGTTGGCGACACAGTAATCGTTGATCGTATCGACGCTGCTGCTGGCTCAACTGTTTCATTCCCTGCTGTGCTCGTAGTAGATGGTGCTGCTGTTACAACAGACCCAAAGGTTTTGTCTGGCGTTAAGGTCACTGGCGAAGTTCTTGAAGAACTCAAGGGACCAAAGATTGATATTTTGCGTTACAAGAACAAGACAGGTCACCGTCGTCGCCAGGGATTCCGTGCGCAACTGACTCGTGTGAAAATTACCGCCATCAATGGCGCGAAGTAAGGGAGACACAGTAAATGGCAAGTAAAAAGGGTGTCTCCTCGACACGAAACGGTCGCGATTCCAATCCACAGTACCTTGGCATCAAGCGTTTCGGCGGACAAGAAGTTAATGCAGGCGAAATTCTAGTTCGCCAGCGTGGAACACATTTTCACCCA
>Ga0209400_1000954_pt1 | contig 24498 bp, 26 predicted proteins | sample M_130807_EF_Meta_FD_187313 | JGI IMG/M metagenome (GOLD analysis project Ga0209400, IMG submission 187313) | Freshwater microbial communities from Lake Montjoie, Canada to study carbon cycling - M_130807_EF_MetaG (SPAdes) (version 2) | ecosystem: Environmental > Aquatic > Freshwater > Lake... | reverse complement strand
TTTACTTGTCGGCGCGTGGATATCGTCCGACAGGTTTACTTGTCGGCGCGTGGATCTAGCGCATCTCGCAAGGCATCGCCCACCAAGTTAAAGGCCAGAACAACGATTACTAGGGATGCCGAGGTAATCAAGAAGAAACTTGGCATAACAGTTACGAATCGGGTGGCGTTTGAAAGCAAGATTCCCCAAGTCGATGCAGGTGGTTGCACACCAAGTCCAAGGAAGGAGAAGACAGCTTCTGCTGCCAAGTAACCCGGAAGTGAAAGAGAAACAACAACAATTACCGGTGCCCAGAGATTTGGCACAAGCTCTTTCATAATGATGCGCCGGCGGGAAGCGCCCATCGCTTGTGCAGCGGTAACAAATTCTCTTTCGCGAAGAGATAGGACCTGCGAACGAATAAGTCGTGAAAATCCTGGCCAACCAAAGAATGACAGGAAGACAATTAGAAAAACAATACGTGCACCATTTCCTTGCGCGATTCCGGCTTGTTCAATTCGGCCAACTACTGGTTCGCTCAAAGCGACGATCATAAAGAAGGCAGGGAAAGCTAAAAGGAAATCGGTAAGGCGTCCTAGGTAACCATCGACTCGGCCGCGGAAATATCCGCCAACGATTCCAACAAAGAAACCAATTGTCAGGCTTGTAAATGTTGTAATGATTGCGATCATAAATGAGATGCGCGAACCGTATAAAAGTTGTGCAAGTAAATCGCGACCGGTACCGGGGATTAACCCCAGCGGATGGTCGGCGCTAAAGCCCGCATATTTACCCCGTGGAATACCACTGGAATCTAGCCCATCAAGATTTAAATCAAAGGGGTTAATGCCTAGAAGTTTGCAGACCAGAGGTGCGAAGAGTGAAGCGCTGAGTAAAAATATGCTGAGCGCAGCAGCAATCATTCCTACTTTATTGCGCTTAAAGCGGCTCCATGCGATCTGGCGCGGGCTGCGTCCTGCGATATCTGCGCCAGCAGTGGCGGAAGTATCGACTTCGCCGCTAACTTCTGAGTTGAGAGACATGCGGGCTACTCTATACTTGGCAGTAGGAAATAGTCACCTTAAGTAAAAGAATTTATTTGGAGGCTCCATGTCAATTGCAATTAAATCAAAGGCCGCGCTTGCTATAGCCCTTGCGCTAACCCTCTCTGCATGCGGCGGTTCAGATAAGGCAGCAACCGTCGATGATCAATCGCTTGTCACAACTGTGGAAGAAACCCCGCAAGCAACAGGTGGCTTCGATGCCCCAGTGGTAACCCCAGATAAAGTCAGCTACACACTTTCATCTCCTGCCAACTTCACACCTGGAAAATTTGCATCCGGAATGTTGCCAGGACAAATAAATGAACGCTTCAATCTCAGCGTCACAAATGGATCGGCCGCAGAGCTCGATCTAGCAACTTTGATTGTTAAGGGCTCGACCACAACTGGCGCCTGCGTAGATATCTTCGATGGCGATAACAAGATGGAAGGCGCACCAACAACGCCGCTTGCAGCTGGCGCAACTGCCACTTTCTCTTGGGGGCTTTCATGCCCAGGCAAGAGCGGTGAGGATATTTCAGTAGTGCTCGCAAATGGCGAAGTTAACGTAATTTCAGTTACTGGAAAACTCTCCTAAATTAAATTAGTTAAATAACCCGCTCTGGCCAATGGCTAAGGGCGGGTTATTTTTTGCAAGCGCTTTAAATAAGCAAATAATGGAATTGGTATTAAAACTCCGAAAGCCATTAGCAATACCCAGAGTTGTTCTAGCTTTGCTCCGATCATCAAGCCAGCAATTGCCGGACCTGCGATACCCGAGATCCCCCATTGCAAACTTGTTAACGCGCTGGCGCGACCGCGGATATGTTCTGGAGCCAATTCTTGCGTCAGCGCCGGACTTGTTGGTGCATGAACCATCTCACCGAAGGCGAAGATTAATTGGCTGATGCAAAGTGCGATTCCTGCCATCAGCATAGATAAGTACGGAGAGATTCCAACGGCGAGCCAAGAAAGTGCCCAAATAAGAGCTACTGCAATTAGCGCGCTGTACTTGGAATAGTTTTCAATCCACTTTAAAACTAGTGGTTGGAAAGCCACGATGGCAAAGGTATTTACCCCAAAGATAATTCCTAGCCAATTAGGTGCTAAATCAAGGTATTGCGTGGCATATACCGGCAGCCCAGATTGCAGTGGACCATAACCGAAAGTTAAAAGAATAATTCCGGCGATAGTCAGGATTGATAACTCTTTGATCGCAAAGAGTTCACGGTAACTTCCATTAGTTGGCTCGTGCGCCTTGGCTACATACTTGCCCGCATGCGGAGTATCTAAGCCCCAGATAAAGAAGATAAAGACTAAATAAGTCAGCGAATCAATGAAATACATTATTTGATAAGAAAAGATTGAATCTTCACGGATAATAATTGATGATAAAAATCCACCTACACCGAGCCCTAAATTCATCAACATAAAGTTAAAACCGAAGATCTTGGTGCGATCTTTGACTGGAGTCACGCGCGTTAAGATCACCGTTTGTGACGGCCAAACACATTGGCCACCAAAGGCAAAGAGTGTCATGGCGATAAAGGCGTGGATATGGGTTGTGACAAAAGCAAAGGCTAGAGCCGAAAATCCAGTGATCAATAGACCGGCCAGCATTACCTTCTTTGACCCGATGCGATCTACCAGCGCCCCAAGGGGTGCGGTGCAGATGATTCCAAATAAAGCGCCCCATCCCATCAACAGGCCACCGAAAGAAATTGTAAATCCGCGCATATCGTGGAGGTAAACCATCAATAGTGAAAGGGTCATGCCTCGTCCAATTGCACTTAGGGCAATACCTGCAACGATGCGTCGTGAATGTGGGTTGAGTAGCGCCGTAAACTCTTTCAAGGGCAGTTTTGAAGCGCGCATCGGCGCAGTCTATATCTGAGACAATGCCTCTTGTGTCCAACAACTTCGCATTTGAAATAAAGCACAGCGCCGAAAATTCGCTGGCACGCGTTGGCACAATTTCAACACCTCATGGAGATATTCAAACACCTGCCTTTATTCCAGTTGGTACCAAAGCCACCGTTAAATCAGTGCTGCCAGAGGCGATGAAGGATTTAGGCTCACAAGCACTATTGGCCAATGCCTATCACCTGTATTTACAACCTGGCCCTGATCTCTTAGATGAGGCAGGTGGCCTAGCTAAATTTATGAATTGGAACGGGCCCACCTTTACCGATAGCGGTGGTTTTCAAGTACTTTCACTTGGCGTTGGCTTCAAGAAAGTCTTGGCGATGGATGCTAAAACTTTTCGATCTGATCAAGTGATTGCAGGAAATAAAGAGCGCTTGGCACATGTTGATGATGATGGCGTTACCTTTAAATCTCATTTAGATGGTTCGATGCATCGCTTTACCGCAGAAATTTCTATGCAGATCCAACATAAAATTGGCGCCGACATAATCTTTGCCTTTGATGAATGCACGACGTTGCATAACACCCGCCCTTATCAAGAGCTCGCTATGGAACGCACTTATGACTGGGCGATTCGCTGCCTAGATGAACATAAGCGCCTTACCGAATCGAGAAGTGATAAGCCATACCAAGCGCTCTTTGGTGTTATCCAAGGTGCGCAATATGAAGATCTACGTAAAAAGGCCGCTGGTGATTTAGGAGCTATGTCATCTTCCGGAATCGAATTCGATGGCTTTGGTATCGGTGGCGCACTCGATAAGGATGCGCTCGGAACAATCGTTAGCTGGGTAAATAGCACCTTGCCCGAAAATAAACCTAAGCACTTACTCGGTATTGGAGCACCGGAAGATCTATTTGTTGGCGTTGAAAATGGCGTTGATACCTTTGATTGTGTTCTGGCATCGCGTATTGCGCGATCTGGTGCGGTCTATACATCTACTGGGCGAATCAATATCGCCAATGCTCCATATATTCGTGACTTTAACCCAATTGATGAAAATTGCGATTGCTATACATGCAAGAATTTCACACGCGCTTACTTGTGCCACTTATTTCGCGGTAAGGAAATGGTCGCCGCTACATTGGCCACTATTCACAACGAGCGATATATCGTGCGCTTAGTTGATCAAATGCGCCAGGCGCTGCTAGATGGAAACTTTAGAGAGATGAAGGACGAGTTCTTGGGGCGCTACACACATCGCTCTGGACAATCGCGCGACTAATTACTGAACGCTTGCCCACTTAACTTTAAAATCTACCGCGCTCATTTCGTAGATATCCTCTGGTCCATCAATTTCGTCCATCTGTTGGCCCGTTAACTCAAAGCCAAAGTAATTAATGACTGCAATAGACGGGGCATTCTCAGGGTTGACTGTGTAGCGAAGCGTGCGAACTTCTGGAAATCCAATTGCCCAACGCCACATACCCAAGAGCGCTTCGCGCGCGAAGCCCTGGTTCTGATAATCACTTTCTATCCCCAGCCCGATTTCGATCATTCCGTCGGTATCTGGTGCGCCATGAAAACTTGTGCTGCCAATTACTTCCCGGTTCTCCTTTAAGACGATCCATCTGACAAACCATTTATTGCATGATGGGTCTGCTTTGACTTGTGGCACCCGCCAAGCAAGTGGGCCCTGAAAATCAACTAAAACTCGTAGCGGGTTGGTGAAATTAGCACCTGCAAGAGAAACTCGATCGTTGCGCTCTTCAAAAAGTTCAATTAAATGATCACCTCGTATGTGATGAAGTTCTAAACGATCAGTTTCAATCACCGGTTGTAACAAATGCAATTACTTACCGCCTACTTTTGGTAAATGCCAATCAAATTTAATTGAAAGCTCGCGCACCAAAATAACCACCAAGCTACTAAGTACAACTGAAATCAATTCATTAACCCCAAAAAAGTCAGAGCTTACGTAAACTAACGAACCAGCTAAACAAGAAGTTCCAACTGTTTCGCGATGCAATAAGACAGGCTCTACCTGGCAGAGCACATCACGCAAAAGTCCACCGGTTACCGCACCAATTAAGCCCAGAATCACAGCGGCAGCAAACGGCGCACCTTGGGTAAGTGCAAATTGTGCGCCCGATACCGAACAGACCGCCAACCCGATTGTGTCCAGACTCAAGGCAACGCGTCCAACCGGCGTTGTTCGCTTCATGCTTACAGTAATAACCACAGCTAATAAAACTCCAAGAAATAGCCAGCCGTGCAATACCCAAGGCGGACACTGCCCCAGTAAAAGATTACGGAATGTGCCGCCGGCAAGAGATGCAACTGCTGCAATAAATGCAATCCCGCCGTAATCCAAACCCTTATTTGCAGCAATGCGCGCCCCAACCAGCGCAAAGGCAAAGGTGCCAACGAGATCAAGCAGGTTTACCAGCAGATCTAAATCCATGGCTTGAGTATAAGCGACACAAAATTTGCGAAATTAAAGGCTAGCGAAAGCCTCTTCGAGAACGCTTAAGGCATCCTTCAAAAGTTCATCTGAGATAACAATCGGTGGCAAGAAGCGAATTACGTTGCCGTAAGTGCCAGCGGTAAGAATTAAGACGCCCTTGCTCTGGCAATACTTAATGATCGTTGCCAACGCTGCGGTATTCGGGGTCTTAGTTCCAGCTTCAACTAGTTCAATCGCCTGCATTGCACCGCGACCACGAACTTCGCCGATGATCGGATACTTCGCGGCCAGTGAATTTAGGTGCTCACTCAAGATTTTTCCAATATGTACAGCGCGATCGACCAATTTCTCTTCTTCAATAGTCTCAATTGCACCAAGGGCTGCAGCACAGGCAATTGGATTACCACCGTATGTGCCGCCGAGGCCACCAACATGTGAAGAATCCATAATTTCAGCACGCGCGGTAACGGCTGCAAGTGGCAAGCCGCCAGCAATTCCCTTGGCAGTGATGATCATGTCAGGTTCAACGTTTTCATCTTCACAAGCAAATAATTTGCCGGTGCGGGCAAATCCGGTTTGAACTTCATCGGCAATAAACACGATGCCATTTGCGGTAGCAAATTTTGAAAGGCCAGGCAGGAACCCCTTAGGCGGAACAATAAATCCACCTTCGCCTTGAATTGGTTCTATCAAAATCGCGGCAACATTATGTGTGCCAACTTCTTTCTCAATCTTTGAGGTAACTATCTCTAAATAATCCTGTGCCATAGTGGCAAGGTTGCCTTCGTAGTGGAATGAATAAGGCATGGGCATGCGATAGATCTCGTTTGCAAAGGGTCCAAAGCCTTCCTTGTATGGAAGATTCTTTGCAGTAAGTGCCATCGTTAAATTTGTACGACCGTGATAAGCATGTTCAAAGACAATTACTGCCGGGCGCTTTGTTGAATGGCGCGCGATTTTGATTGCGTTTTCAACTGCTTCAGCACCTGAGTTCTGCAAGATTGATTTCTTTTTAAATGAACCAGGTGTGATTCGGTTAAGTGCTTCGCAGACTTCGACATAACCCATATAAGGCGCTGTGGTGAAGTTAGTGTGAGTAAATGCCTGTGCCGCTTCCATTACTCGCTCCACAACGCGAGGAGCAGCATTTCCCACATTTACCACGCCAATACCTGCACCTAAATCAATAATTCGATTGCCATCAACATCTTGCAAGATGGCGCCCTCACCGCGTTCGATGAATGCTGGTATCGCCATGCCAAGACCGGCAGAGACCGCCTCTTTACGTCGCGCAATTAACTCAAGTGATTTTGGCCCCGGAATAGCGGTGGCTAAATGGCGAGTTTGCGGGAGGGGGTCCTTAGATGTCATGGTGAAATTATAGAGCCTTCCTTTTAACTTCTGCGCCTTGACGAGTTAGGCTCAGCAAGTGAAGATCAACTCTCAACTACGCGCGAGCGCTCCGTTGCTAGATGCTTATCTGTCTTACTTTGAAAGAGAACTCACCCCATTCACAATTCCTGGGCATAAGCAGAGAGCATCTCAAATTGATGAGGGACTTGGCGCCGTAGTCGACACAGATATTCCGCTCTATGGCGGCCTCGATGAAATCAAGTTAACCAATCAGGTTTTAAAGCAATCAGAGAAACTTGCTGCACAATTTTGGGGCGCAGATTACGCACGATTTTCCACTGGTGGATCAACTCATACCAACCAAGCGGTAATTCTGGCACTTGGAAAACCTGGAGATAAAGTCGCACTTAGCCGCACCGCACATCGCTCTGTTTTAAGTGCACTTGTTTTAGCAGGGCTGGAACCAATCTGGTTAACCCCAGAAATTGATGCGACAACTGGTGTGCCACTTGGAATTACGGTTTCTGAATTAGAGCGCGTCATTGCGCAGAAACCAATCGCGCTATTGCTTACCGAGCCTGGCTATTTAGGAACCATCTCGGATTTAGCACCTCTCATTAAGAAAGCGCACGATCATTCAATCCCAGTAATCGTTGATGCAGCTTGGGGCGGGCACTTTGGATTTCATCCTGACCTGCCAAAACATGTGATGCAGTTAGGCGCCGATGCGCTGATTACTAGCGTCCATAAAGCACTTCCAGGTTACAGCGCCTCAGCGCTATTGCTTGCCCGCACTAATTTACTTAGCGCCGATCGCCTAGAACAAAGTTTTGAAACAACCCACACCACTTCCCCTGCAGGTGCGCCACTTGCATCAATTGATGCCGTGCGTGCTTTGCTACAAACCCGTGGGCCAGAATTAATAGGTGCGCTGTTGGCAAATATCGCTGAATTTAAAGCAGCTGTTCAAGCAAACTTTGACCTACCTATCTTCCTAAACGCTTCAGACTTTCCAGCCGGACGCTTTGATCCCGCCAAGATTGTGCTTCGGGCCAATCAACTAGGCGCCCATGGCGTTGAAATTGAGAAGGCGTTAATCGAAAACGGCATCCGCGTAGAAATGGCTGACCGTGACACCTTGGTATTTCTAGCTACCTTGGCCGATACCAAAGAAGATTTTCAAAAGCTGGCGATGGTATTGGTAATCATTTTGAAGAAGTTATCTAGCCAACCCCGTGAAAGTGCCACCGCGCTTAGTTGGTCTGTAATTCCACAAGTAGCAATTTCTATGCGCGATGCCTACTTTGCCGATACCGAGCTTGTAACAGCTAACGCAGCCATCGGTCGCACCTCAGCTGATTTAATTGCGCCCTATCCCCCAGGCGTTGCAGTAGTTGCGCCAGGTGAAGTCTTAACCGAACAAATTGTCAGTGGTTTAATTGCCTCACAAAAGGCTGGTGTGCGTATCGCATATGCAACAGATCCAACGTTGGCAAACTTTCGCGTCGTTAAGAAGCGCTAGCAAATTTCCTTAGCGCATCTCCCGATAGCCTAAATACCGTCCATTCATCCATGGCAACTGCGCCAAGTGATTTATAGAACTCAATCGATGGTTTATTCCAATCTAGAACCCACCATTGGAAACGCTCGTAGCCGCGTTCGATACATAATTGGGCCAGTGTCTTCATAAAGCCTTTACCGATTCCATGGCCACGGTATTCCGGTTGTACAAATAGATCTTCTAAATAGATTCCGGGCTTACCCAGCCAAGTTGAGTAATTTAAGAACCACAACGCGATCCCAACTATCTTTTCATCGACAACGGCTACGTGACAGAAGGCCACTGGATTTTCTTTGAAGAGCGATTCATTTATTTGTTCAAATGTTGCAACCATTTCTTCTGGCGCCTTTTCATAGACTGCTAGCTCATAAATCAAGCGATGGATATCTGCAATATCTTCAGGCTGTGCCAGGCGAATCATCATCTGCGCAGTTTAGGGGAAAAGAAAAACGGCCAGGTTTCCCTGGCCGTTTTTCTTAGTTGAAAGGTTAGAAATTAACCGATCTTTGCAATCTGGGCTTGTGCCTTCTTGAGGAATTCTCCATCAAGAGTTGCGAAGCCTAGTGGGGCGCCAACAGTTGTTGCGCACTTTGAGCTAACTAGGAACTCGGCAACTGACTTGACAGCCGCTGCTTGTGCCTTAGTTGGGTATGCAGTATCCGCAAGCATGTAAGAAACGATACCAAGTGTGTATGCGCCCTTTTCCTTAGTTGCATAGTCAAATGTAACGATTCCATTTGAGTCCATTGATGCTTGTGACAAGAACGCTGCGACAGATGAAGATGTTGGAGCAACTGCGTTACCTGAAGCGTTGATGACAGATGCGATCTTTAGTCTGTTTGCTGCTGCGTAGCTTGTTTCTGCATATGTAATTGAGTAAGGAGTCTTTGCAGCAAGCTGTGCAACACCTGTTGAAGATGATGCGCTGACCATGCGACCTAGGTTCTCAGGTGAGTTCAAGTTACCTGGGAATGAAGTTGCGAAGGTACCGTTCTTCGCATTTGGCCAAACAGTTGGAGTTGTCTTGTTCAGGTAGTTAGTGAAGTTTTCTGAAGTACCTGATGATTCAAAACGGTAGATAACCTTGATTGGCTTATCTGGAAGTGTGTAACGAGTTGTTGTTGGGATTGTTTGAGCAATTACTGGATTGCCCTGTGCATCCTTAACAATTACACCACCCTTTGTCTTGTAAACAATCTTGTTGTAAGCGCGGTTGTTATCTTTGATGATCGCTGGATCGTTCCAACGTGTGATTGTTCCAGCAAAGATTCCTGTGATTGTTGCTGCTGAAAGTGATAGTTCGTTACGTGATGGAAGGTTGTGCAAAATTCCAATTGGAGCAGCTACTGCTGGCACGTGGATCAATGATGCGCGCTTTGTTGCAGCTGTGTATGCAGAATCTGAGAACCAGAAATCTCCGATTGACTTATCTGAGTTTCCGCGGCCAGTTCCTGAGCTTGATGATGCGTATGCATACGTGTTACCTGCACCTGAAGCAGCGTATGGAGCCTTGCAAGCTTCGATTAGACCGGCAGGAAATGAAGCTCCTGAGCCTGATAGATCAAGTGCGTGAGCTGGTGTCGAGGCGACAAGCCCAAAAACAAGTGCGACTGCTGCAGATTTTGCGAGCATTGAAACTTTCATTAATTTTCCCCTTATTTGATATAGGTGTATTGCTAGGAGAAAACTAGGCAGGTGCGGTTAACGAAGTACGCCTGCACCGTAAACGTGAGGCGACCTTTAAGTGAACAGCAGGTTACGACTACCCGAAACGGCCGGTGACGTAATTTTCGGTGCGTTGATCCTTTGGCTGCGAAAAGATCTCGCTGGTACGGGCAACTTCGATCATTTGGCCAGGTCCACCATCAGATAAGAAGAAAGCGGTGTAATCAGAGACACGGGCCGCCTGCTGCATATTGTGGGTCACAATGACGATGGTCATAGTGTCAGAGAGCTCGCGGATGGTTTCTTCAATTCTTAAAGTCGATCCTGGATCAAGGGCAGAACATGGCTCATCCATCAACAAGACTTGTGGACTTACCGCTAGCGCACGGGCGATGCACAGGCGCTGCTGTTGACCACCAGAAAGTGATCCACCATGTGCGCCGAGGCGATCTTTAACTTCATTCCAAAGCCCGGCGCGAACCAAACATGATTCCAAAAGCTCATCTTTATTCTCAACCTTTAGCTGAGCTAACTTAAGACCAGAAAGCACATTCTCACCAATTGTCATTGATGGGAATGGGTTTGGCTTCTGAAATACCATGCCGATTTGCAGACGAATCTTGGTGACATCTACACCTGAGGCATATACATCTTTACCATCCAACAAAACTTCACCGGCCATCGCAGCGCCCGGAATAAACTCGTGCATGCGATTGATGGTGCGGATAAAAGTTGATTTTCCACAACCTGAAGGGCCGATCAACGCTGTTACAGAACCAGCCGCAAACTCTAGATTTACATCGGCTAATACATGGTTAGAACCAAACCAGGCGTGGATTCCACGCGCTTCTAATCCGGTACCAGTTGCCTGAGTTGGTTGAGTTCGTGCAGGCTTTGCATTTGCAACGCTTGCAAGTGAACTTGGTTGCGCAGGTGTTGACATTTCTTTCTCGCTTTCAGGTGTCTGGATCATTTGGAAACCTTTCGGGTAGATAGCGCACGAGCTAGCACAAAGAGAAGCAAGACCAAGAGCATCAAGACAAGCAGTCCAGCCCAAGCGCGAGTAAGTGATTCTGGCGAGCCTGCGTTAAACGACTTCCAGATGTAATAAGGAAGCGAGCCAACGGAGCCGTTAAATGGATTTGGATTGACCTTATCCCCGCCTCCAGTTAGAAGTAACAATGGAGCAGTTTCACCAGCAATGCGAGCAATTCCTAAAATAACGGCTGTCAATAAACCACTTCGCGCCGCAGGTACGACAATCATGGCTACGGTGCGCCATTGCGTTCCACCCAGTGCGGTACCAGCTTCACGCAGATCATTTGGGATCAGCTGCAATACTTCTTCAGAAGTACGAGCAACTGTTGGGATCATCAAAATAGTAAGTGCCAACGCGCCCATTAGCGCTGAATATGACTTGGTGATTGGATATAACACGGCCGAAAGGATAAAGAGGCCCGCCACAATTGATGGCACCCCGCTCATTGCTTGAACTAAGAAGCGGATTGGCCCTGAAAATCGTCCCTTAATTTCAGTCAGATACAAAGCGGTAAGAATTCCGATAGGAACGCTCATTACTAGTGCCAAAGCAACTAACGTAAGAGTTCCGGTAATCGCGTGCAGTACTCCACCGTTAGTTAGCGGATCAGTCGGAGCGGCAAGAGACATATCTTGCATGAAGAGATTTAGTTTAAGGCCAGGTAGACCTCTGCGGATAACGGTAAAAATTATGCTCGCGATCGGAAGCAAGGTAATCACCGCTCCGAGCGCCACCAAGGTTTTAACGAAAGCATCTTTGGCAGCTGGCGCACCACGAGTTATAAAGGAAAAAACCGAGACGATAACGCCATAGGCAACAAAGAATACAAAGGCGTAGGCGAGCTTGCCCTTCATCTGCGTTACGCCAACAAAAGCGTAGGAAAATGCGATTGCAAAAATGAAGAAGGAGAAATCACGAGCTCGATCTTTAGGGCTCTTCTCCCATGGTTTGCGCGGTACAGCAGTAGTTGTCATCGCCCTGACTTTCCAGTTGTCTTAACAATCAAATTTGCTAACGCGTTTACAATCAGTGTTAGCAAGAAGAGAACTAAACCAGCGGCCATTAGCGCCTTGATTTCATACGGGCTTGCCTCACCAAATTTTGCAATGATCAGAGAGGCGACGTTTCCGCCGGCCCCAAGTAATGGGTGCCAGTTGATCTGGAAGACGATATTTAAAACTGTGTAAACGGCAACTGTCTCTCCCATCGCGCGACCAAGTCCGAGCATCGCTCCACCGATTACGCCGCTGCGGCCGTGTGGAATCACCACAGCTTTGATCATTGCCCAGCGAGTTGCGCCAAGTGCGAATGCAGCTTGGATACGATCAAGCGGGGCTTGAGCGAAAATTTCACGTGAAACCGAAGTGATAATCGGAATAATCATGATTGCAAGAACTACGCCAGCGATAAACGGAGATCGAGTTACAAAGTATGGCTTTACTTCAAAGAGTGGAATCCAGCCCAAATACTTATTTATTAATTTGGCCCAGTATTCAGCGCTTGGCATGAGAACTAAGAATCCCCAAACACCGAAGAGAATCGATGGGAACGCTGCCATTAGATCAATAACCGTAACCAGAATCTTCTTTAGCCACTCTGGTGCATAAAAGTTTAGAAATAGCGCCGAAAATACTGAGACAGGTAAGGCTATAACTACGGCAACAAGTGAGCAAAGTATCGTTCCAACCAACATGGCGGCGATTCCGAAGTGGCTTTGAACGATATTGTTCGAATCATCAAGTGTTATAGCCCACTCAGCCTTAGTAATAAAGCCGATTCCTTCTTGGCGCAAGACTTCAAAACCTCTATAAGCCAAGAAGACTGTGATCAGTCCCAGAATTACAAGCGAAGAAAGCCCTCCAGCTGTAACGATGCCACGAAAGACTTTGTCAGAGAGACGTGGCTCTGTAGAGATCTCCCGTGGACTTGGAGCCAAAGTTGTAGCTGACATATTATGCAAATTTCCCTGTCACTAAGAAGATAACTCGACGTGCAACTGAGACTGCGTGATCTGCATATCTCTCGTAATAACGACCGAGCAAAGTTAAATCAATTGCTGTTTCAACACCGTGTTGCCAGGTTGGCGCGATCAGCGCAGAAATCAATTGGCGATGAAGCAAATCCATCTCGTCATCATCTTTCTCAACCTGAGCCGCAAGAGCGGTATCGCGAGTTGAAATTACTACCCCAGTCTTAGTAGCGATCTTTTCGGCAGTCTCGCCAATCGCTTCCAACATCGGTAGAAGTTCTGCAGGCACGGCACTTTCTGGGTGACGTAGGCGAACTAGCTTGGCGACGTGATGTGCCAAGTCGCCCATTCGCTCTAGGTCGGCTGACATGCGAAGTGCGGTAACTAGTGCACGAAGATCGGAGGCAACCGGTTGTTGTCTGGCAATGATGTCAATGATGCGCGCATCAAGATCGTGCTGCACGGTGTCAACTTTTTCATCAAATGAAATTACTTCTTCGGCAAGTTTTAAATCTTTAGTCATTACCGATTTGGTTGCTTTCGCCATCGAATCAGAAACCATGACGCTTAAGTCAAAGAGTGTTTGGGAAACGCCATCTAGTTCATCTTGGAATACGGATCTGATTAAAGGCATGGGGCGAACGTAGGCGGAGGGGATTAACAGAGTCACACGATTGAGTGAACATAAGGTGAACTGCCACTTTGGGGCTATAGAGTTTGGCTATGTGGCGCCGCGCTAAGGCAGAAGAGGTTCAAGGCCAGCGCGAACTACCCCTTTTGCTCCTAAGCGCCCTCAACCAGCTAGATGGAGCCAGTTTGATTGTGGCTCCTGGAGAAGTAGCGATATTTACAAACTCTGAGGCCAGTCAACTGGGAATTCTGCGCGATGGTCGGATTCAAAGTGAAGAGCTACTTGCATCGATACGTGTAGTTCGCAGAACAAATATTAAGCAGACCGGAACAATTGAAATCGCACGTGGCCCGATTGGTGAAGGTAAACGTGAAATTAACGTATCAATAATTCCCTTAACTGAGAATGAACTTGTTTTAGTTCTTCTTCGTGATGAAAGTGAAGCTCAGCGTGTTCATGACGTGCGGCGCGACTTTGTCGCCAATATTTCCCACGAATTAAAAACACCGATCGGTGCGCTCTCTTTGCTAAGCGAAGCAGTCCTCGGTGCTAAAGATGATTCTGAGGCGGTAACCAGATTTGCATCCCGTATGCAGATTGAAGCCAAGCGCCTTACTGACTTGGTTCAAGAGATTATTCAATTATCTCGTGTACAAGATTCTGATCCACTAAATGAGGCACAACTACTTTCCGCCTCCGACATAATCAAGGAGGCTCTCGACCAGGGCCGCACGACGGCTGACTCTCGTCAGATCACCTTAACTTTCCAAGAGTCTAAAGATGCAACCATCTTGGGCGATCGCGACCAGCTAACCATGGCGATCCATAATTTAATTGAAAATGCGGTTAACTATTCACCGGCAGATACCAAGGTCGCAATTAGCACGAATATCCAAGGTGGGATTATTACGATTTCAGTGGCTGACCAAGGTATTGGAATTCCAGAAGCTGAAGTCGAGCGAATCTTTGAACGTTTCTATCGTGTAGATCCAGCACGTTCGCGCGAAACAGGCGGAACCGGGCTTGGTCTATCAATTGTTAAACACATCGTCACCAAACACGGTGGTGAGATTTCAGTATGGAGCTCTGAAAACGTTGGCAGCACATTTTCTATTCGCCTTCCAATCCAATCGCAAAAAGAGGATGAATGATGACTAAAGTACTAATCGTCGAAGATGAGATCTCATTTTCAGATGCCCTGGCCTATCTGTTAAAGAAAGAGAGCTACGAAGTTGAAGTAGCCGTCAATGGCACGCAAGCCATTGAGTCATTTAACAGCTTCGCACCCGACCTGATTCTTCTTGACCTTATGATCCCTGAAGTATCTGGCACCGAAGTCTGCCGCGTTATCCGTTCTACATCACAAGTACCAATCATTATGTTGACTGCAAAAGATTCTGAAATCGATAAGGTAGTAGGACTTGAACTCGGTGCAGATGATTATGTAACAAAGCCCTATTCATCGCGCGAACTATTGGCTCGCATAAAAGCAGTGATGCGTCGCAATTCAAATGATTCACATCCAGCAGAAGATGGACATGAACTAGCCGTTGGTCCAATTCGTATGGATCTTGATAAGCATCAAATAACAGTTAACTCTATTGCGGTAACTTTTCCGCTTAAAGAGTTTGAACTCCTTGAATATTTAATGCGCAATAGTGGTCGCGTGTTAACCCGTAGCCAGTTAATTGACCGTGTCTGGGGAAATGATTACTTCGGCGATACTAAGACTCTGGATGTTCATATCAAGCGCTTGCGCGCAAAGATTGAGGCCGATCCCGCAAATCCAACGATTATTCACACGATTCGCGGACTTGGTTACAAGCTAGAGATTTAACGCCCTAGTAAGTTATCTGTAAAAGCATTACCGAACTTATTTGCAGGATCCAACTGCGTGACCAACTCGGTGAATTCACCCATCTTCGGCATGACTGACTTTAGGTAATCTGGGCTTGCAGAGAAGACTTTGCCCAAGTGCGGGCGATAGTTAAATGGAGCAAGCACCGCTTCCACTACTTTGACCATTTCGTAAACAGCATCAACTTTCTTCCAGGTGAAGTGAATGCCAATTGAATCGCGCTGGTAATGCGCGCTCATCCACAATTCATCTGCCGCAATCGCTCTGATTTCTGTAACCCATAAAATTTCATTTATCTGCGGGGCAATCTTTTCAAGAGCTGCAATTGCAGCTGGTGCATCTTTGCGATCGACAAAGAATTCACTTTGAATTTCATCGCCAGCACTGGGTGTGAACTCCATTTTAAAGTGTGGCAAACGCAAGTGCCATGGGCCGCTAACAGCCATTTGTTCTGTGCAAGGTTCAGGATTTAAACCTGGCAAGGGATGGCGATTAGAAGTTGCTGGGTAGGCTTCAAATAAACCCGCGGGTGCTTTAGAGCCGCTACGAAACTTTGCCCAAACTTCTCCTCCGCCAGCTGCTGCCCAAGTTGTGAAGTAACTGACGCTATATGCCAAAGACATGATTTCATCTAAATTTGCTGCATATGTTTCGCGTGACATTCCGCGATAGACGGTTTGTTCAATGTTAAAAGTTGGCTCGATTGCCAAGTCAACGCGACTTACGATCCCAACTAAGCCAAGCCCGACAACAAAACCAGCAAAATCTGGATCTTGCGTAGTGACAGTCTTGATATTTCCATCTGGCAAAATAATTTCGAGCCCACGCACCGCGGTTGCTAAATTCCCATTTCCAACGCCAGAACCATGTGTTGCAGTAGCAATAGCACCGGCGACTGAAATGTGTGGAAGCGATGCCATGTTATGGATTGCCCATCCACGATCATTTAACGCAACTGCGAGTTCTCCGTATTTCATCCCGGCCGGAACGCTGACGATCGCACGATCCTTATCTATAACAATGTCCTGAGGCATATTCGCAAAGGTCACAGCCACTGAATTTGTATCTGCCATCGCGTTAAAGCAATGGGCGCTGCCGCGCGCTCTTATCTTTGGCTCGCTCGCCACGATCTTCGCTAGCTCATCAAATGATTTAGGGGCCAAAGTTTTTGAATCTTGAAAAGTTACTGTTCCTGACCAGTTCTTCATTATCCAATTACCCCTGTAGCTAGCCCGACTAAAACAAGCGTACCTAAGCCGATGCGGTAATAGATAAATGGGGCAAAGCTCTTAGTAATTACATATTTCAATAACCAAGCAATCACGGCATATCCAATTACGAAAGCGATAACTGTTGCGACAAGCGTTTCAGAAAGACTGAATACCTGGCTCGCAGTATCTGCACCTAGCGCCCCTTTTAATTCATATAGCCCGCTACCAAAAACTGCCGGTAACGCCAATAAGAATGAGTAACGGAGTGCAGCCTCACGGCTATAGCCAAGCAAGCGCCCCATTGCAATCGTCGCCCCAGATCTTGAAACGCCCGGCACTAGTGCAAGTGATTGAGCAAGCCCATAAAGAATTCCATGTGCTGGGGTTAATTGATGTAGCTCACGTTCAACTTTGCCGTACTTATCGGCTATTCCGAGAATCACACCGAAAATAATCATTACAGATGAGATTAGCCAGAGTGAACGAAAGTCTTTCTTAATGATGTCTTGCCCGAGATAGCCCAGCGCCACGATTGGCAGTGATCCAAGAATGATTAGCCAACCCATTCGAGCATCGCGTTTTTCAGCGTTATCCAAGTGTCGACGCGAAATCTGATTTAGCCAAGCTTTCACTATTCTTAAGATGTCGCTTCTAAAGTAGATAAGAACTGCAAGTTCGGTGCCGATTTGAGTGATTGCAGTAAATGTGGCTCCTGGATCTTCATTTGTACCAAATAAAGCACCCGCAATTCGAATATGCGCGCTTGATGAAATCGGCAGAAACTCAGTAAGGCCTTGCAGCACGCCGAGAAAAATCGCTTCAAGCATTAAATTCTCTTCCTATGAAAAGCTCTGAATAGGCCTTAAGAAGATCAACAATACACTCACTTCATCAGCAGTCAGGAAATCCAGCCTAGATAGTTTTAGCAAAAGAGAGATAGTCGTGGCCAACGCCATCTTTTAAGAATAATTTCTTCATAGTTCCTTCAAAACTCCAGCCAGCTTTTTCAAAGGCACGGCGCATCGCAATATTTGTAGCATCGGTTGAACCCTCTAAGCGATGAAAATTATTGGCTTGCGCCCAATCCCATGCCAGTTCAAGTGCAATAGTTCCGGCACCTTTGCCTTGTTGATCCGCAGCGATATCAATTCCAATGTGAGCAACACCATCGGGCATTGTCCGATCACAGTGACGCAGTTGCACATCACCAATCAATTCTTCGTCTCTTGCTAACGCAAAGTGAAGGTAATGATCAATCCACTTTCCGGTCCCATCGAAGCGAACCTTAAAGCGAAGCTTGGCATCAGGAGTTTCGAGCCCACGTACTTGGCAGGCACGCTCAAACTCTTCTTCCTTGTATTGGCGAAGTTGAAAACTCATAGATAGAACTTTATGGCAAAAAGGCAATATCTACTAAGATTTAAATATGACCCAATCACCTTTCCTATATATGAAGGAAAATTCACAAACAGTTCTGTGGAATGACTCGGCTGATCCAAAAGAGTTAATGGATGCCCTTACTTGGGGAATCGTCGGAGCAACCTGTAATCCAGTAATTGCGCTAAGTGCAATCAAGGCCGATAAAGATTTTTGGGTTGGCCGCATTAAGGAATACGCCAAAGCTCATCCGGCAGCAACTGATGATCAAATTGGTTGGGCAATGGTTGAAGAATTATCCGTAAATGCAGCCAAGATTCTTGAGCCTGAATTTGAGAAATATAACGGGCGCAATGGGCGTCTTTCGATTCAGACCGATCCGCGTAATTTCCGTGATGCTAAGGCGTTAGCTGATCAAGCCTATGAATTCTCCAAAATTGCCAAAAACATTATTGTTAAAATTCCTGTTACATCAGAGGCAATCAGTGCCTTTGAAGAAGCCACATATCGCGGCGTAAGTCTTAACGCCACAGTTTCATTTTCAGTAGCCCAAACAATCGCAGTTGCTGAAGCAATTGAACGTGGGCTAAAGCGCCGCGAGGCTGAAAGCTTGGATATTTCACAGATGGGTCCAGTCTGCACAATTATGGTCGGTCGCGTTGATGACTGGGTGAAGGTATCGGTTGAAAAATCTGGTGCGCTAATTGATCCAGGTATTATGGAATGGGCTGGAGTTGCTGTCTTCAAACATGCGCATCAAATCTATACGCAAGGCGGATATCGCACCCGTTTACTTTCGGCGGCTTTCCGCAATCACATGCATTGGAGCCAAATCATCGGCGGAGATGCGGTTATCTCTCCTCCATATAGCTGGCAGGTAAAGATTAATAAATCTGGAATTATCCCAAATCCAAATAGCATCGAAGAGCCAGTCGATCCGAGAATTTTAACGGCGCTGCAATCCTTACCTGAATTCAACAAGATGTATGACGTTGATGGTTTGAAGGAGAGCGAGTTCACCAATTTTGGGGCGACCCTTCGAACGCTGCGCGGATTCTTGCAATCGGTGAACGATCTTGAAGCATTCGTGCGCGACGTAACGGTTCCTAATCCAGATAAGTAGGGTTAATGCATTGGGCGAAGTTCGACCTTACGATTGCAAGCCTTAGAAGCGGCAAAAGCTAACGTGCTCGCCGTTTCCTGATCAGCAACTTCAATTACCCAAATTCCACTGAAATTCTCTTTCGCATCAAAATGGGGCTTTCCAGTAGCTAAATTTGCACCACCACGATTATCGATGACGTTTGCAGTCTCGGGTGCATGAAGTCCCCAAGCAAATAGAAAATGGCCATCTGCACGTAGCTGATCATTGAACTTATCGATCTCAACCATTTCTTCAGGAGTACCGGAATTGGCCATATCGTCGATTACCGAGATCAAAAATTTCATAGCTAAGTGTAGTAAAACCTTATTGCGGAAGTAAACCTTCTTTAAGGCTTAGCGATTTATAAACCTACTCTTGATGGCATCTGAAACAAATTCGATTGGGGCAACCTTGAGACGAAGCCCCAGGCCAAAGTAGATTGGCAAGGCAATTACTCCCGACATAGCTAGCGTCATGGCACTGGTAATCAAGTTTGGGCTGCCTGAGTTAAAGTGATCTTTAATAAGTAGTGTTATTAAAACACTTGGCAAAAAGGCAATGGCAGAGATAAAGGTCAAAGTAATTACATCTCTTCGCAAGTGCATTACACCAATTCGCTTACCCAGAAGATGCCGCGCCCACTGTGAACTAGCCAGATATCCGATTCCAAATGAGACCGCGATTCCAACTGTGATTAAACGAATCGGCAGCACAAAATATCCAATACTGGCGCAGGTAATTGTCACGATATTCATCACCAAAGTGATTCCCGCAGGCGTCTTAGTATCTTCAAATGCATAGAAACCGCGCAGCATTACATATGAACTGCAAAATGGAATCAACCCCAAGGCAAAGCCCGAGAGAATCAAACCAATCTGATCAGCATCTTGTGTCCGTGACCCAGCAAATATGAAGTGAGCAATTGGGCGGCCCAAGAATAGGAGCGCAAATGCTGCTGGAATGATGATGGAATATAGATGTGACAAGGTCAGTTCAATATCATCACGAACTTGTGTAATCCGTGATTCTGCTGCGAAGCGTGAAATTCTCGGTAATAACGCCGTTACCAGCGAAACAGCGATGATCGAATGTGGCAGAAGAAAGATGAAATGCGCATTCTGATAAGGAGTAAAACCTACCCCTGCATCAATTCCAGCGTTCTTAGCGCGCACGGATGCCGCTGTTGCTAGGTTCACAATTACCATAAAGCCGACTTGATTTATTAGAACAAAGATCATCGTCCACTTTGCAAGATGTGCTGATTTACCTAGTGAAGACCAGTGAAAATTAGGGCGAAGCTTTATTCCAGTCTTGGATACAACCGGGATAAGAATTGCTGCCTGTGCAACTGCTCCTAAAGTTGTGCCTAGGCCTAAAAGAGTTTTGGCACCTGAACTAATTACTCCGTCGGCAGCATCTGGTGCTATCGCGATAAAGCCAATCAGAACTCCAATAACAATTAAGTTATTGAGAATCGGCGCCCACATCATCGGACCGAAACTTCCGCGAGCATTAGCGATTTGACCCAGCAGCGTGAAAAGTCCCAAGAAAAGCACTTGTGGCAGGCAATATCGAGTGAAAAGAACAGTTAATTGGAATTCGTTTTCTAAGCCAACTCCTCCAAATTTAGCGGCGTAAAGTCGAACAACCAAGGGCGCTGCGATTACCCCAATAAGCGTTGCTAATCCGAGGATCGTAAAGGTTGCAGTCGCAAGTTGAGAGACATAAGAATTGCCGCCATCTTTGCTCTTCATCTCGCGGACAATTTGTGGAACAAAAACTGCGTTTAGCGCACCGCCTGCTACCAAGATATAAACGACAGTTGGAACAGTATTGGCTACTGCAAAAGTATCACCCAGGATTGCAGTACCAAGCGCGGTAACTGTAAGTAAGCTGCGAGCCAGACCGGTAACACGAGAAAGTATTGTTCCTACCGCCATAATGGCAGAGGAACGCAATACTGATGGTTCGCTCATATTTTACTTACCGAACAATAATCTGATCAAAAGTTGTGGTTGTGTAGCGAACTCGAACTTTCAATTCATCCCCGGGCTTTGGTTGCTTTGCTCCATGGCAGATTAGGAGTGAACATTGCATATGTGGAGTTTCCAGAAAATCTAGTGTTCTACCTTCCCAGCTATAGGGGCTGCGAATTCTGCCAAAAGCAGCTTCGAGTGCACGCGCAATTATCTTGATGCGACCTATTGGCGAGTAATCGCTTTGCGCAGCCGTGAGGCCAATACCGTGTGCAGTTCCACCGCTAGCAACAATTACATTTCCCGTTGCTTTTCTTTGTTGGTAACCAGCTACGCCTTGAACCTTACGGTTTTCAAGCACCGTCGCCGTTACTTCAAGAGCTGATTCGGCACCTAGCCAAAATGAGGTGCCAATTCTTTCACGGAAAATAAGAGTTGGAAATTCGTTCTTAAACTTGTTCAGATCGCGAAGGTGAGAGATCCAAACGGTACTTCCTTCAGGCAGTTTTTTAATTGTTGCGCTAATCCACTTACTATCAATACTGGCAAGTGGAAGGTGCAGAGTAAAACCTCGCAGCTTCAACCCTCGATCTTTAACTATCACAAGCGCCTGATCTAGATCAGAGATATCAATTCCATGACGGTTAAGCGGAGTCTCTATCTCAATAATCAAATTACTGTTCGAATCTATTTTTTCAAGAAGAGAAAAACTTGAGATTGTCTGGATGACTTTAGGATCAGAGGGTTGGCTAAAGTCCTGATCTGGGGAGAGAATGATGATCTCCTCTGCAAAAGCCGAACGTACCTTTGCAACTTCACTAGCAAGTCCTACGGCAACAGCATCAACTCCAAGTCGAGTTGCTTCAGCTGCCAGAAATTCCAGCCCAAATCCATAACCATTACCTTTTATTACCGGTACCAACCCAGGTTTTGCGTTGACCATCTCGCCCAGATGCGAACGCCACTTTTGACCGTCAACGTACAGCGAAAGTGGCATAACCGTAGATTACTTGCGAATACGAAGATATGTGGCAAAGGCGAGCGACCAGAACTTATTTATTGGCTTCTCCCATTCGCCAACTAGCTGGCGTGCGTAGCCACCAGTACCTACTTTGAATTGAATCAGTCCAGCATGGGGATCATTGGGATCTAAGGTCGGCGTAATTCCCCGCAGGTCATAACAAATAGCACCGCTGGCCAGTGCATCTTTCATCATCTCCCATTGGACTGCATTGCTTCCCCGAGCCTCCCGGCCGAATGCAGAAGATGCGCCGTATGAATACCAATAATGGCCACCGACTTGAATTGCAATTGTTGATGCAATTATTTCTCCCTGCCATTTTGCCAAGAATACTTTTAAGTGAATCTGGTTGCGATTTAACTCATCCCACATCCGTTCGAAATACCGCAGCGGCCGAGGAATGAAATTATCTCGCTTTGCAGTTTCCAGATAAACCTTATGGAAATTAGCAAGATCTTCTCTTTTACCTCGAAAAACTTCTACGCCCTCTTTTTCAGCTTTCTTAATATTTCGACGCCATTGCTGATTAAATCCTGATGCCAGGGTTGCTTCACTTTGGTTACTCAAATCAATCTGAAAGACAAAGTTTGGCTGACCTTCGCTAAACCCACTGTCAGATACAACCGCGCGCCATCCAGATTTCTTAAAGCTCTCCATCGCGGTTCGGCCAGGTTGATACTCAACCGTTGACTCAGTTGTTAGCAATGAACTGGCGTGATCAGATGCAAGGGCTGCCTTAATCACCTCAGGCTCCCAATCTCGATAGGCAATTGCAGGCCCAATTCGTAAAAGGAAAATGTTTTCTTGCTTCGCATAATTTTCCAGCGCAGCCAGCACTTTGCCTTCATGGGAATGGTTAGGCAGAAAGAGCGGGCCTTCAGGGATATAACCAAATGATTTAGCTACAACAGGTAGTGCGCGAGTTAAAAGTAGCGCTACTCCGATAAGGGATTCGCCGTCATATATGCCGAGCGACTTATTTTTCCAATCGGTTTTGACCGCTCCCCATTCAGGAAGTTGCAGAAAAGATGCGCTTGAAAGATTGGAAATAAAATTGCGATGGACTTCTTGTGAGATTGATCGAATCTCTATTGCCATTGGTCTATCTTACCGTTTTGATCAAACTATCGGCTTTTACTCAAATTTATTAGGGTTTAGCCGCCTTTGGGTCGCACCAATTAGCTGACCGCGGCGAGAAATGCCCCGATTACTATCAGGAGCAAGCCAAGCCAATTTATCTTTGAATACTTTTCATTGAGAATAATTACCGCCAATATTACGGCAAGTGGCATGCTGAGTTTATCTATTGGAGCGATTTTAGAGATGCTTCCAATTTGAATAGCTTTGAAATAAAAGAGCCATGAAACAGCGCCTGCAATTCCAGAGGCGCCGATCCAAAATAGCGGCCATCCTCTGATGTGCATGACCTTTGTGCTCAATCCAGAGATAACAAGAACTCCAACTAGAAATCCAGTCATGACCAGACTTCTAATCGTTGTCGCTACCGTGGAATCGATTCCGCTATTTCCGCTCAACCCAACTTTTCCAAAGATGGCAACAAGTGAAGCAGCCACGGCAGAAATCAATGCGTATATCAACCAGCGGTAATCTGTCATTTACTCAGTATAAAGAAGATTCGCCCTGTAACCGAAAAGAATTGGAAAAGGCCCCGATTTCTCGAGGCCCTTCCATGCAAATCTGGTTCAGCTCGGTTGATCATTACCAATAGATCAAGCTGAAACAGCTAAGACTGTGGTGGAGGCGACGGGGTTCGAACCCGCTCCGCTTGTTTGGTAAACGAACAGGCTGCCAATTACAACACGCCCCCATCACGAGAGCGAAGCTATGGTTTGGCCAACCTTAGGAAATAACCGGTAATGGTAACTGTGGATAAAAATCAATATAGAAAGCAAAAGGGAGTCGGCATTAAGCCAACTCCCAATTACTACCAAACAAGCGGATGCCGATTATTGCATATTTCAGCAAGCAGTACGGGAAAGCAAAAGGGACTTGGTCATCAACCAAGTCCCGATCACTACCAAACCGTCGTGATGCAATAATACGCAAAGCTAAAGTTACTCGTAGTAACTATAATCTAAAGAAGAGTCGCCCTATAAGCCGGAGACTACATAGTTATGCGTGGATCTACGCATAAATCTATAATTTGCCCCCGGAATTGCCCCCAAATAATTCAATAGCTTTCGATTGCGCAATGTTATTTATGTGCGGGAATAAAACACATCTAATGAGGCCGAAGAAATCACTTTTCCAGTCATAGCTGTAAGCAAACTACTTTCGGTGGCTTCCGTGGCCGAAAGAGTTAACTTAGAGCTGAGTGCGTAT
>Ga0209400_1000950_pt1 | contig 24558 bp, 11 predicted proteins | sample M_130807_EF_Meta_FD_187313 | JGI IMG/M metagenome (GOLD analysis project Ga0209400, IMG submission 187313) | Freshwater microbial communities from Lake Montjoie, Canada to study carbon cycling - M_130807_EF_MetaG (SPAdes) (version 2) | ecosystem: Environmental > Aquatic > Freshwater > Lake... | reverse complement strand
AATGGCCGAGGTACTGAGACGCTTGCCAGCCACGGTGTTTACTGTGGAGATGTTTCTCACCCAGAAATAATAAAAAGTAGCAATTACACCACTACTGCCAATTTCAGCTCGAGTGGTGTAAGAGATCAAGCTGAAAGGTGTTCCGGGACCAGTATAGTTGCCTGGAGGTTGTGTGCTTTCAATCCACTGATAGATGTCCACTCTGCTGCCCGGGAACACCTGTCCCCAGCGACGGCTGGCATACACAATATCATCTTGGTTGGGGTCAATGAATCGCACATTGTTAGTATCCCACCAAATCTCGCCCACGTGATCCATGGACCAGGCTTGTCCAATATTGTGCACTGTGCCTTGGTTGTATCTAGCCGGGTCCACAGCACCAGTGTAGTCAATGTTTTGCTGGGCCACACCTAAGATCTTGCCCTGCAATGGGTTAAAGAAATCCAAGTAGCTGGTAACTGTGCTAGCCAGCTTGTTGTACATGAACACTGAATTTAACAGGGCAACATCCACTACAGGTTGCTGTTGATGTTTCACAGTCCAAGCTGCGGTACCAGTGGTGTTGTTGAACACACTCACTGTGCCATAGTTGACAGGTTCTGCAGCAGGGTCATTGCCGGGTGCACCCACCAACAGTCGACCAGTCACATAGTTGGCTGCAGTACCAAATCTGTCTTGGTCAGCTAGTGTGGAAGTATATATCTGTTGGCCAAACACAAACATGCCAGGGTCAGCAGCAGAATCTGCTGCGCTGGGCAGGTAATCATAGGTGTAAACAACGCCGCTGCCCACAATCGGTGAAAAGTATGTGGTGCTGTGTTCGTCAAAGTAGGTGTCACCTGAATCAAAATCCATGGGCTCGTACACGTTGCCACGCGGTGCACCCACTACCAGAGTCAGTGCTGTGGTGTTGACCGAGACCGAGGATCCAAATTTGGCATAGGCCACTGGTAACGGACTGACGATAGTCTGTGTGTACACAAAGGTATCAAACCCTAGGTCATCAAACGCAGTTCCTGATACCCCGGGCAACACAGTGAGCTTGTTGAATGATTCAGCAGCAGCGGAATTCTTGACTGACAGGGTCATGCGACCCGACACCACAGTGATGGTTTGGTTGGCCGGGGGTGCTGCAAAAAACACTATTTGTTGAGTGCTATTGTTGTACACGTAGTCTGTGTTGTTGATTTGCAGGGCTTGGCCCACATAAACCACAGGTGTGTAACTGGCAGCAGCAGAATACACAGTGCCAACATCAAATGTTTGGGCAATACCATCGGCTGTGAATTCAAGATTTCTAGTGGGTGCGGCCACCATATTGGGTATGCCCGAATTGTTGATGGCTGTGATCAATCCAGCAATATTGGTGTTGGGTGCAGAGGGCACTGCCACAGGGCAATTGTTGATTCTAATAATGTCGCCAGCAACAAGGGTTGGATTTGCCACTTGAGAAACTGTGACACCATATACTCTAGACTGATTTACCCTGCGTTCCACACTGCCGGCTTGCACCAACACTGAACCATCTGTAGGAGCACCCACGTAAATACTGCAGTTGTAAGGGCACATGTCCACTGCTGCACCATAACTAGCTTCGTCAAATTGAGTGTGAGCCACAAAGGTTTCAACCAAAGAGAACTGATTGCTTTCAATATCTATGGTATCTCCCACAGCGATGCTCACTACGTTGCTCAACACAATGTTGTTACCCACTACAGAAAACTCTCCCCCAACATAGCTGGCTGAATTAGTTAGATACTGGTTATTCAACAACACTGCTACCGGAGCTTGCCAATTTGTAGGAATGGCATAGGTGGTTTGTTCAGCGTCAGTTACTTGATATCTTGTGACATATCGATCAAACACATGAGTAGAGCCTGACTTGACCGAACCCACAGTGGCTCCCGGAGCACCTATCACAACTTGTCTTCCATCTGTTGTGACCGAGAGAGACTGGCCAAACTCAGCTTCGACATCCAGTCCTGGAACAGTGATTGAATCCATGTATTGGAAATAAGTGTTGACTATGGCAGTAACACTGGCATTGACATCAGGCGCCGAGAAGAATACCACATTCAGATTGCCATCAACTGTGTAGTCAATGCCGGGTCTTTGCAACACATTGTTTACCAGCAACAAAAATGATTCAATGCTGTCTATGTTGTACAGATAAGGCTGGAAGGAGAATATTGTGGTTGATCCGTTGCCTGTGAAACTGTGATCCATTCTTCTGGTTATTGCTAACAATTGTTGTGCCTGAGGTGAAATAGCAAACACCACTGTACCTGTAACTAAGTTCACAGTGTAATCCACACCCAGTGTATAAACAACATTATTGATGGTCACTATCAATTGCTCAGGCTGATCAATCATGATGCTGTTGCTGTAGTTGTAGATTTTTGTACCAGTAGTGGTATATGTTATTGATTGATCTTCAACATCAACCCTGCCATAGGCATACACTCGATTGGCACCCGGAGCTGATACATACAACCAACGCTCATCTGGGCTGATGGAAACTGCTGTGCCAAACCCACGGACAGAAAAATCACCATCCGGAGGAGTCAGCAGTTGTGTAATGGAGTAGGCATCGGCTAGTTGAGAGAACTTGATCACCGTGGCATAGCCCATGCCTGATGCACTGGCAGGAGCACCGGCCACGGCCCAGGTTTGATGACCAAATTCCACACTGGCACCATAGTTTAGTGTGTCCCGGGCTGTGAGTTCCAGGATGGCTGTTTGTGTGTAGTCAGTGCCTTGATTGCCACCATATCCGTACACACCACCACGACTGCTGTTGTAACCCGGGGCACCAATCAAGGCGCCAGCATTGTTATAGGCCTGCGCTACTGCTGTGCCGAAGCTGGTGTTTGCATCGACTATACCAGTTATGAGATCAGCACCAGTTGCAAACGGTTGTTGTTTTTCTAGCACCTGCCAGTGGCCGGCACCATCATTGTCTACCCAGGCTCGAGCACCGGATCTCAATTCTGTGGCATAAGGTAATGACACAATGTCACTGGCCTGTTTCACTCGCATGGTCTGCAGGAAGAAACCAATGCCTTGTCCTTCAATGACTTGTTGTTTGGAACGACCAAAGTCGTATGCAATGGTTAGTATATTGGGCGCAGAATCATTCACATTCAGCACTCGGTACACACCGTTCACTGCTGAATCAAAATACTTGATCACCAACAAATCGCCACGCTCAAGACCATGTGCTTGAGTGAATATCACTTGACTAGTGCCATTTAAATTGTCAGAAATTGCACCAACAAAGCCGGGTGTTTTGTTGGCTCGATAAATGTCCCAGTCATAGTTATTGACCTTGGCCACCCAGATTCTTGTGCCAATACCAATGTTGCCAATGTTCTGTGACAGGTTTGTGGGATCATCCAAAGAAAACATGGTTATGTCAACGTCATTGAAGTTGACATAACCTGCTGTGGGCAGCGCCACATCAGTCACCTGTGTGTACGTAGTAGGCAATATGTCTGTGGATGTGATCTTGAAGCTCTGTCTCCAGAGATCACTCAGGAACACAGTTTGATTGGCCAGGCTCGATTCCCCTGGATTGATTACTTGAATGGTAGCAGGATCTGACTGCAAGTCAGCTGCGTTCAATCTCAGTTCAAAAAAGCTGCGATTGGCATTGGCACCATAGGTACCACGCTTAACTGCCCAGTTTTCATAGATGTCATATTCGGCTGTTTCTTTGCCAAGGTCAGCACCGGTGAATATTTCTGCTGCACGTATAGTGCCTTTGTCTGCAATGAATTCTTGATAGAGATTGACTTGGCTTACATCATCAAGGTTCAAGTCTGTCATGTACTGTCTTGGTCTAAAGCCAATCAAGCCATAACTCAGCAGATCATTATCGCTTTCAAGATTGGCTCGTTGTGTGTCATAGCTGTTGGCCAACTGATCAGCTTTGTTGGCAATATTGGGCAACAGTCCGCGTTGAATTCCGGCATAGTCACTCTTGAACCAGTCATTGTAGTCAAATTCCAGCTTGGGTTGCACAATACCCTGTGCTGACCAGTAGTTGTTTTTGTACAGCACAATCTCACCACGGGGATAACGACGATTTGGCTGCCATGGTTTGACATTGTCTTGATTGAGCACAAAACCCTGTGCATCCAAGGTCCCGTTCCAGTCAGTTGTAGTAGAAGCCACAAGATTGATACGACTCTGACGGGCACCGGTTGTGGGGCTGTAGATCAAGTCATTGAAAATACTCACGTTGTCCAGCACCACCAGGTGCTCGTAGTTGGTGAATCTCAACTGAATATAAGCAATACTGGATGAAGTGGCGCTGGTGATGCTAAAGAAATTGCCTAGACGTTCGATCACAAGATCTCTAGCATTAACTGGCAATCGGTTTTGATCAATTATTAGGTTCTCAGGATTCTGGAACTGTATGCTGTCAATCACAGCACCTGCACGAGTGGCTTCCAGGCGTGTGGCCACAGGATTGAGATTGATCACGCTGCCAGTGGCCCAGCCCTGATTGGCCCAGTACAAAAATTCCCGTGCCATTTGCTGCCAGTCCAGAGTATAACCGTTTTCTCTGGTGGTGAATGTCAGGCCTTGTGAGGTCAAATACTCGCCATAACACAACAAGAAATCCACTACAGCGGTTTGATTTGCAAAATTGAATCCATAGGGAACTTGAACTATGTTGTCATAGTATTGCCGTGGCACACGAACTGTGCTGCCACCGGCACTGATGGTTTGTAACTGCCCATTGCTGCGGCTGGCAAAAATATCAAAGTAGGGATCAGCGGTGCTGTAACCCAACACAGCATAGCCGGTGTCAGTGCTCTGTACAATCACAGCACTGTAGTTGACATAGGCAAACGGTACATTTTTATACAAGCTGAGATTGTAGCTTTCGTCAGGCAACAACAAACTGCTGTTTTGACTGTCGGGACTGGATCTTTCAGCATACACTTTCATGTATTGCTTGTCCGAGAAAGAGGCCATTCGGTAACACAGTCTCACATCAAGACTGGCCAATTGAGCTTGCAATGCTGTGGTGCTGTTGATGCCCAACTGTTGATTGTAGTCCACAATCCAGTTGATATAGCTGGCCTTGCTGACGCCATTGCCGTAGACTTCGATGCCATTGGCATCCAGTCGGTATCTATCATTGTACAAGTATTGACCAAGGTCTGTGTCGTAACGATATAAATCGCGGTCTGCAAATAGAGAGAAGAATTCAGCCGGACGGGTGAGTGCCAACAAACGCATGACAGCAAATGGATAGCTGGAACTGGTCCACCATGCAGCTTCCACAGGGCCACCATCGCCTACTACCCAACTCTTGCGCCACACATTGGGATCATACTGTCCCACCACCGAGTCTAGGGGCGGCAACAGCTCTCCTTCTGTACCCACGGGAATATAATACTGCAGATTGGGTCGAACATACTCAGGACGAACATAAAATCCCGCAGGATCAGCCACAATGCCCTGTGCCATGTCATCCCACAACACCAAGTTGTCTGAGGTATACGGTGCTGGTCCATAGCGATCTTGCCACCAGTCTGGGCGTTCACTAAATCCAACCATTTCCCAGGGGGTGAGATTGGGACTCAAGGTGTCATAGAAGTATCTGTAGATGCCGCGCCAGGCACCCAACAGGGGCTGGTTGGTGAGTCGATCACCTGCGGCACTGTAGTTGTAAGTGAAAGCATTCGTGGCCACATAGTCCTGACTCTTGTAGTCCAGCTTGTTCCAGCCCACCCAGGTCAAGAAGCTTTCAGACAGTATACTGGTTATTTCAGCTGAAGTATAGTCAGTGGTACGGAAGTATCCGGGCAACACATCAGCAATAGTGAGCGGTACTGGGTTGTTTTGTGTTTTCAAGTTGTTGTAAATTCTCAACTCAAATTCCAGCAACACTTGATCTCGCACATCGCCAAATGCCACAGTGATGGATCCGTCGTGTCCTTGAATCACTGGTGTGGGATTCACATAGTTGGGATCCACAAATACTCTCGGGCGCCATGCAGGATACAAGCCCAGCTTGGTGGGTGTGTTGGGCACATAGTTGCCGGCTGTGTTGGCATATTCTCTAATGCTGACCACATCCCCTACCTGTAAAGGAATCAAAACAGTCAATCTTGGTCCGTCGGTGGCCACCACATAATCAGTGTTGATGGCCAACATGCGATCGTTTACCCACACCAACAAGGCTTGATAATTGGCTGTGTCAAAGTCATAGGTTTGAACCGTATCAAATGTGGCCGTTGATATAGCGGTAATAGTATATTTGTTTGTAGTTGACCTCACACCAGCAGGCAACATGTCGCTCCAGTAGAAAGAATTTGTATCGTTTTTGCCTGTGCCGAGCTCGGTGATTACAGCATCCAAGATGTCAGATGGAGTGTTGTTGATCCATTCACCTGATACCACAGCCTGCAGCATGCGAGATTTGAATTTGTTATACTCACGATCGTTGAATGCCAGGGACTTGAATATGTCATAGGCCTGATCGCGCATGAACAAGCCGGCCAAGGTCATGGGTGAACTCTGCTGCAGAATCTGCAGGCCATAAGGAACAATATTGCCCAGGTCTCGGGAATTGTTGGCACCGTTGATGGAGCCGGTCAAGCCTAGCAAATTTTCCCCAATGGTTTCGTAGTGACTGCGAGCTGTGCCCAGAGTAAACACCGAACTGTTGGCGTTGAACGGATTGTTTTCAAGATTCACAGGAACTTGATAAAATCCTTGAGCACTGACTTGATCACTCAGCACAGCAACTTCGATCACAGCACCAGGTGTGTACACTTGATTCAACACAATTGTGGTTGTGTTGGCTGTGGTAGTAACAGTATAACGATCCGGAGACTGGAACTGTGAACCCACACGCAACAACACCGCAGGTATGGTGGAATTTTCGGCCACCTTGATATCCAGTCGGAGTGGTGTGCCGTCATAGGCAAATTGAAATTGTTGTCGAACAAGGCTTTTGGTCACAGCAGGTTGCCATCCGGTCAGTTGTTCAAACTCTATGCGATTGGAGTATTGCCTTGCAAATCCCATGCTGACGTTTTCTGTAACACCGGCACTGTTGCTCACATACACAAAGGTGTCGGTGTAGAGATTGTTGTCAAACACAATGTCACCAATGTTGTTGAGACTGAGATAGCGCAACGGAAAACCCAACACAGTATCAGCTGCACCTGATCCTACTGCATAACTGAACAGCTTGGTTCCAGTGAATGTGCTACTGAAATATTTTTCCCGGTTGGCCAGACTCGTACCTGTGTTGTCGTAGATGTCAAACAAGGGTGCTTGATTTACAGCAATTTTTTGTTGTGCCTGAATCCAATCAACTCCGTCAAAGTAAAATGTCTTTCCTTGTAGTGTGACCCCGGTCACACACACCACTGTTTGATTTACTAGCACTGCAGCATCGTCGGCAGGTACCAGGTTGATGATGGGTTGTGTAATAACAGGATCTTCGGTGTCAGGCGAAATAAAGGTTACTTGATAGATTTTGTTTCGCACCTGCGGATCAAGATCCGCGGCAAAAATTACTCGTGTGCCAGGCTGGAATTCATATCCATCAACTCCATAACCAGTGGTGCCATTGATGTTGCTGAATGCATCGGTTGATGCAAAATCAATGATGTCGATGGGTTGCTTGGCTTGAGTACCAGAATTAAACAATCTTAGACCACCGCGGAATTCCAACACTGGTCGCCTGGCTCGATAATTGTTGTCCAGGGAAGGAACTATACCATTGTATTCGGCTGTGGCCGAGATCACATCAGTATGAAACCATCGATTGCTACGGCTCCAAGCATTGAGATCTGGACTAGCACGATTGATTGTGACATAATCTGTGACCAAGGGCTGGTTGAGACTGGCGTCAAAATTTCCTGTGTCAAACCCTGTGACGTCAAACGGCAAAGAAAAACTTTTGGTATATGTTTCAGGAGTGACATAATTGGTTACTGGCAACAACTGAATAGCTGTGCCCACACCTTCCACATAGTACTGTTGATTTTGATAACTGGCCGGAATCACATCCCCACGAAACTGTACCTTGAGTCCGTTGGTAAACTTTACACCATTGGGACTGGTATATTGAGACTTGCCAACAATTTCCTCGATATACAAAGTGGTTGAGCCAGTGGGATCCACCATTCTCAACTGTCCCACAATTCCGGGGTCAGTACCATCTTGGTAATACAAGATGTTTTGAATGGCTGTGAGCAAAGGAATTCTTTCGATTACTCCCGATGCATCTCGATACCACTCGGTCTTGGAATATTCAGCACCATATGCCACAGAGAATTTTTGTAATTTGTCAACCGGCAAAACGCTGTTCAATTGCAAATACACCGCGCCATACTGGTCAGTTTGATAACGAATTTGCCACACACTTGTTCTGAGATTCTGATCAGTTATGTTGCCCCAGCCACCGGAATCTGATGAATCTAGGAACACAATGGTGCGACCATCAAAACTAGTGACACCATCGATACCGCCATGCTCGGCCAAGAATGGCACCAAGAACTGACTGTTGATTTGATCAAATTTCAAATTGGTCACAAAGTCAACTGGCACCGGTGTAGGCGAGTTACCAATGTAGGACAAACTGTAGTAGAAATTTTGTGCGGTACTCAGTGGTACTGAGAAATTCACTACTCCTAAATCTTCACCGTTGTTGGCAACACCCAATACGTCTCGACTGGAGATGTTGGGTGCCCAGGGCAATGTGCCCGACACTCCTGGTGCCGCTTGAATCCAGAACCCAGGACCTGTACCAGGCGTGCCATCCACAATATTGATCACACCCTGCATATTGAATTGATTCTGACAGGCATAGTACAAGGTGTCAGGTGCATCTTGTGGCACCACAAATGTTACAGAACCTGTGACTGACCCATTTCTAGACACGCCGGAATTGTATGCATCTTCTGTGCCTTGTGTAGGCTGTGACTTGATCCAGAACGGAAATACACCACCAGTCATGACCAGATCAAACACATAAGTGTTGCCACGAGCCAGAGTCAGTGCAGGATTGGGTTGATAGTCAATGAGGTAGGCAGAGGTTCCTGCGTTGCCCACACGAAAATTCACAGTCTCTTTGGCATTCTGCGCTACTTGAAATGTGTAGTTGCCACCTCTTAAAAGAGAGATAACAGGATTATCCCCGGGATAGTTGCCAATCTCGCTTTCCACAGTATACACACCGTTGGCACGAGTGATCACAAAGCTGTTGATAATAGGAACTGTACCGGCATACACATCCACAGCATCGGGACCTCCAGGCAACCAGTAGTACTGACTGAAATTTACCAGCTTGTCAAAGTCAACAAACGGATCCCAGGTATAGTAGTCGCTGGTGTAGAGTCGATTGCTGTTAGCGATGTCGGCACCTTGCAAGGCCAAGGCATCTCCAATACCTGGATAGGTAATGGTGTCTTGAATTCGGTTGCTGTCGGGTTCCAGCATGACCACACCAGGTTCCAGCTGATAGTCGGTGCGTTCTCTAGTGGGTTCTACCACATAGCGATCAGTAGCATTGACTCCGGGTCCCACTCGGCGACCCACATAGCCCTGGGTTTTTTTGAATCGGGGTTCTTGAACCAGTTGATCCAGGGTAGCCGACAACACCTGCCGATTGGTGGGTGTTTGAAATATTTCCGGGAGGAAATCTACGGTTCTTACACGATCAACCATTATATCACTCCACTACCTGGTGCTGTGCGAATGTTGGTGGCAGTCAAGGCATCAATCACTTGAATGTTGTTCACTGTGGCAGCATTGACAAATATTTCATTGGGTGCTGAACGAATTTCGTAAAGATCACCAAAGCTCTTGCCTGAATCTAGCGGAACCAACACTACTGAACTCACCAAAGTTCCAATCTGACTGTGCAGATATGCAGCCAGTTCCGAGAAATAAAAGGTGTTGCCAAAGTCCCAGTTTTCAATGGCAAAGTAAGCATCAATGTTGGCTACCACTGCAGTTCTCACCTCACTGTCGCTGGCAGTAGAATTGGCAGCCTTGATCACTTTGATAGTGGCTCTCAGGGCCGGTGCTGCCTTGGCACCAAACAAGGGCTTGAACACTACAGAATTCATGACCATGTTGTCAGAAATCATTTTGTAATCTTGCAGGCCACTGTAGGCTGTGGTCAACTGATCAATGGTGGGACGCTCGGGCTCGGGTATGGTGCCGGTGCTGTCTGTGACGTAGTTGCGGTATGCTGTGTAATATTCAGCTGTGACCAGGTACAGATCAATGATGTTGGAAGATCCGGGATCAATACGATTGGTGAGAGGACTGTTGTGACGATACTGGAAATAGAGATCTTGACGGCCAGTTTTCACAGTATAGGTTTTGTCTTCCACTAGAACTCGGTTGCCTGTGCCAGTAATTGCCAACACATAAAACATCTGATCTTGATAGGCATAAAACACCTGATCCGGCAGGTACTCACCTTTGACCAATTCAATGTCATACAAGGTGGCATACTCGGCATTGACACGACCTGACTCTACTAGCAGGTAGCGTTCCAAGTTGTCAAAGTCCACTGTGCGCTGAAAGAACACCAATTTAGTATTGGGAGAGATATTAGGCGCAACAATTTCATCAAAAAAGTCTGGATTGTCCGGAACACCATCAAGATCAGAATCTTGATAGGACACCACCACTTGATAGTCATCCACAAAGCCATCAGGTTGTATGGGTTGATCAATGATTCTCAAGGTCACATCACTGCTCAAGGGTCGGTTGCTGTCAGGCTGACTGTTGACCTTGAGCACTCGCACAAAGTCTCGAATGGTAGTGCCAGTGCGACTGTCAAAAATCTGCTGATTGCCATAGAAGAAAAATCTTGTTTGCAACACACTGCCAAAATAATAGTCAAGTCCACGACTGGTCACTGTGTAGTTGACTCCGTCGGTGATGAATTGAAAGAACCAGCTGGCGTCTTGTCCAGTACCTGTGGTGCTTTGGGCATTGGCCAAATCAAACGGTGCACCTACTGCCAAGTTAGTGGCAGTAATCAAGTACCAGGTGGCTGTGAGGTTGTTATAGCCCAGGCCAAAGTTTCTGTAGAGATTGATCTGCGCTGCCATGCTCTGTCTCAAGTCTGTGGAGAATTCAGTCACAAATACCGGTATCACTTGAGTACACACAGCACCCATGGGAACATAATTGTTGAGAGTAACAGGACCGGTGCCGTTGTCAAAGTTGCCAAGCCCTTGATTGGTTCCGTCAACATAGATGGCCTGGGGACTGGCCCAGATCACCAGTTTTTCGTCAGCGCGGACAGGCACACCAGCTTGCAAACGATTGTTGGCATCAAAGAAATAGCCCGGGGGAGGTTCAAACTTGATCAAGGATCCCACAGTGATGTATCGAGCATTGGTAGACGAAAATCCGCCCACTGCAACTGGGTAAATGGTGTTTCCTTGGAAATAGCCTGTGGTCTCATTGGCCAAGGTGGTGCTGAGGTGCCAGGTCATGTTCTGCGCTGTGAGCGGTGGGCGCGGATAATTTGCGTAGTAAAATTGCTGCGATGATGGCTGTGACAAAACCGGCTGTGCTTGATTCAAGATCACGTTGCCAATATCGTTGATGGTCAGCCACGAAAACAAAAATGTAGGTAGCACATTCTGTTCATAGAGAGCACCATCACTGCTGAATGTGTTGGTGCTGGAATATTTGCCAGTGTTGTCCACAAGATCAAGATAACGGCTGGTACCAATAGACGCACGATTTAGTGCCTTGCTCTTGATGATGGAATTGTAGGCTGTGAACGGAAAGTTGTTGTAATCCTCACCGTTGACCATGCGGTTCTGTGTGTAGTAGCGTGCAGGAGCTCGTTGCTTGATGGCATCCAGGGTTTCTCTAGGCAAGGCATTGCTGACTGGTTCTGTGATGCCACAGGTAAAAGTCAGTGTTTCCAGTTGGCCGTTACGACTCACATAACTGATGGGCAGCACCACGCTCTGCATTTCTTCAGGATTGATGATGTACTGCAGACCGTTGCTGGCACGAACATAGGCTCGGAAAAATCCCACTGGAATTTCAGAAAACACACCGTCACCAAAGTTTAGCGAGATTTGATCGTTGACTCGACTGGTCACCGAAAACAACTTGCGCAGGTTGGGACTCAGCTGTTCTACTGCTGCTGTGTAAACACTTTCCACAAACTCCCACTCGCTCACAATGTTGCCCACATTATCTAATTGGTATAACCAACGATCTTGATTGTTGATGCCTTCGATGTTGATGTCAACTGAGCGATTTGAAATTCTTTCAGCTAGATTGAAGTCTTGATTTTGCAGCACGCCTTGCTTGAAGTAAAAGAAGTAGCCGGTATTGGCACTGGCAAAACCCAGCTGATCGTTGCGGAACAACACGTTGAATTCGCCATTGGGGCGAGGAGATGGTTCGTACACATAGTCACGACCCGAAATGGTAGAATTCACAGCTTCAAACGGCATGTCAATCCCATCCACTGTGGCACTGTAGGGTATCACTGGCAAGTAACCTGACACCAAGTTTATGGTATACTCGTCGGTTCTCACACCTTGAATAGTGGTTCTGTTGCCAGGACGACCAATGCGTTGTGTGTTGACTAGAGCTGCATTGAGAATCACAGAAAACTGTTCTTGCCAGTCAAAGTTGGTGGGGTCAGCCCAGTTCACTGTGATGTTGGCCAGGTTGATGCCGTTGTAGTCAAACACATTTTCAGTGGTCTGTATGGAAAACACCTTGAGATAGCCCGAAGCTGCGGTGTTGCGCTTGGGTGTATAGCTGACCAAATTGGCCAGCTTGATCACAGAATCTCTACGTTCAGCTGTGTCTAGATAGTTTTCTCTGGTGTTAAGGTCTGTACGAAAGGCCAGGGCCTGACCCATAAACGCCATCACATCCAATAGCGCAATAAATTCTGACGACTCGATATAGTCGTTGAATGTTTCGGGATAGTACAGGCGCAAGTAGTCCACAAAACTCTTGCGTAGAGTTTCAAAATCATAGCTTTGAAAATCAGCTTCTCTGTAGGTTTGATAGATTCTTTTCCAATCCTCTACCCCAAAGATTGCAGTTTGTCTAGTGGTTTTTGCCATGTGTATTCCGTGTTGAATTATTTATGGCGGAAATAAACGGCGTAGTTATACGTATGAGGCTCGGCGTGTTTCTTGGTTGAAAAATATGTTGAGTCGTTCGGCATCAGTACTGGGCACCACACTCAAGGCCAACTGTATCAGGATACCGTTTTCCTGGGGAAACAACTGCACATCACTGAGAAACAGTCGAGGATCACCGGCTATCACACGCTGTATTTCAGCCAGCATGGCAGTTTCTGTGGCCTGTACTTGATTCTCAAACAAAAAGCTCCACAGAGCACAGCCATAGCTGGGTCTGCCCACCAACTGTCCAGGTATGATGTTGAAGGCGTTTAGTAGGTCACGCTTGATTAGCTCAAAGTCTGTGAGTGTGAACTTCTTGGGCTGGTCTATGGTGTTGAATCCAATGAATGTGGTCATAATGTGTATTTAATTATAATCTGGCGAGCGCGGAGGAAGGTCTGGCGGACGAGGGTAGCCCAGCTCAGTCAAACTGGGCAAGCCGCGACGCAGTCGTTCACCATTCACACGATCCCATGCAATGTTGTCATTGCCGGTATAAGTGAGATCTTCGTCTTTGGTGCCACTGGCCAAGGCTTGTTCAAAATTTCCGCCAAATGCAGGCAGGCCAATTTTGCCGCTGCCCACAATCTTGCTCATGGCCGAATCCAGGGTTGATCGGTCCACAGTGCCGCCAAACGCACCCAGAGGTGCCGGACCAGTCACAGCAGACGGCAACTTCATTTCAGGGAAATTCACAGCAAACTCACCTTGTTTGGCCAAGCTGTTCATGCTGGCAGCTAGATTGCCCGAGGGCAATGCACCCTTGGCCCAGTCTGTGGCAGTGCCAGCGCCAAATTTGCTGGCATTTTCCAAGAGACCGCCCAGCTTGGCTGTGCCGCTGGAGGAAACTGATCCCATAACTTTACCTAGACTTGACACAGCACCAGATATGCCCCCCGAAGCAAATGCAGCGTCAATGGCAGGCACTTTGCCAGTGGTAACATCCACACCGGCTGCCGAAAGTGATGATTTGAAATCATTAGCTGCCGCAGCACTACTGGACTTGAGACTGTCAAGTTTTCCAGTTACCATGTTCTTGACATCACCAAGAGTGGCATCAGGTCCCAGTTGTGGCAACAATGGAGCATCCAACAGTTTGGCCAGTTTGAACTGATTGATTTTTTTAGGTTGGCCGGTATCACTTTCAACTTCGGCCTTGATGGCATCTATCTTACTGGCAAACGATGCCGGAACTCCGCCTTTGATTCCTGTCAAGTTGGCCAAAGCGCCCAAGGCCCCCGATGCACCACCTGACGCAAATGCTGCATCAATGGCAGGTACCGATCCAGTTTTGATGTCAACTCCGGCGGCAGTAAGTGAGGAACCAAATCCCGAAGCCATGGACTTGCCGGATGACGCTAATCCAGACAATGTGCTGCCCAATGAACCTTTGATTCCGGAAATTTTATTTTCCACATCCAGTCCACCAATGATACCATCAATCTTGGCTGTGATTGCCGGAGCTTGTGCATCTATAGCAGCCACACGTCCTGTGGCCAAATCGACCCCGGCACCACTCAAAGCCGACTTGAAACTGCTCAAGGATCCGCCTAATGAACTTTTGATACCACCCAAGGTGTCTCCCAAAGATTTTCCATTGCCCAACAGGGAATCTTTTAGTCCATCCAAGGAACCCAAGGGATTGCTAGTGACTTTGCTGAATCCAGTGTCAGACATCACTTTGCCTAACAAACTTTTCACAGGTTCAGCTGCCCGTTGGATGGCACCTGAATCCACCAACTTGGTGTAATTGGTTTTGATCAAGTCACCTTGAATTTTGTCCTGCAACTGACTGTTGCCCAAGAGATCTTGAACACCTTTTACTCCGTCTTTGCCGGTCCACACATTGGAACTTTTCATCACACTTTCAAACAAACTGGCCATGGTCAGGTTCCTTTCACAGGTGGTTGATAGGCGTCATCATTGCAGAGGTCAAGATATCTGCAGCAGGTGCCGGGCTTGAGGTATCCCATTTCTTCCAGTTGCGGTGCAGTGAGCTTGTATTTGCCGATGCCTTGATCGGTCATGACATCAGCGGCTTGATCGGCTGATCTAGCTGCTGCAGCCAGCAAACCTTGAACTTGGGCAGGAGAGAGAGGGCCTACAGATTGTGTCACAGGGGTTTGTGCCACATAGTCACTGGCGGTGATGGCATTTTGCACAGGCACATTGTTCAATCGGGGCAAGGCCGTGATGGTGGTGCCGCTGTTGAGTGCCACCAAGGGTGTGTCGCCTACACCGGCTGTGCCGCGATCCAGTCGACTCAGGGCAAATTTCACCACATCGTAACCCGGAGCTGAAATAGCATCTCCTGGACGCAGGCCTGCCAGCGCACCAGCTGCAAACTGCTGATCGGCAATGAATTGAGCCTGTGCCACAGTGGTACCATCTGGTGCATCCACATAGAACAACTGCCCAGTCACTGAGAGAAATGTAAACTTGGCCATGTTATACTACCGTGGGCCCAGCTGTGATGGTGACTCCGGGCGGCAGGTCCGGAGTGTTAGGAGGAGTGGCAGGTTGACCGGGTTCTAATGCTACCGATACTGCTACTCCGGTGTTGTGATAGGGCCAGGGTTCGTGAGTGGGCGCACGAGTCACAGTGCTTTCTAGTCCTGTGGCTTCCACAGACCAGCCAATGGCAGAATCATACACAGCTTCGGGCATGAGATTCAGCTGCAAGGCGTCAGGGGCTGTGACCGATTCTGTGGCAGCACCATTGAGATCAATGCCCCCTGCGGCCAAGCTCAAAGACGATCCGGCATTCCAGGATCCGGTGGCACTGACCAGGGCCAAGCTGCCATCGGCAAGAATGCCCAGTTTGGCTTTGGCAGCCAAGGTCATGCCAGCACCACTGGAAATGTTCACACTCGCCTTGGACTCCATGGTGATGTTGCTGCCAGCATGCACTGAAAATTTACCACCAGCAAAGATGTTGACATCCTCGTCGGCATGCAGGTTAAGAGTGCCTTGAGTTCGCACGTTGACTGAATTGGTGGCATACACATCTACAGTGCCTTCTTGACCAAATTCCAGCCAGGTTTGACCATTGGCATGAATGATGTACAAAAAGTTCCCGTCGTCACTCATGGTGATCTGATGGCCAGTGGCTGTTCTCAAGCGTACCAAGGAGTCGTTGCCCTCAATGTCACCGTCGTCCATGACCAAGCTGTGACCACCCATTCTACCAGCCACTTGTAGATCCTGTGGTCGAACTTTGCCACTTTTGAGATCTGCCTTCAAGGTCTTTTGTGTTTGTCCCCCGAGGTATATGGGCTTGCCGGGTGTGCTGACTCCGTAACAGGCACTGGGACTTTCTCTCTGACTGGTGCTGCCAATAGGGCCACGCTGTGTGTCGCTCAAGGTACCTTGTTGAAACATGGCTGCTGCTACTACACTGTGCACTGGCCTAACTTGATCAAAAAATCTAGGATCCTTGGATATTTTTTCGTTGTCAGGATTGATTTCGGTCACAGGCAAGGTGCTGGCACCGTCGAACAAACTGGCCTGGGCTGCGTTGTCAGTTTGATATTTGGTGCTGGCACCCACAGCAGGAATCATGTGCGTGATACCGGTGTCGATTATGCAGCCCAGATAGTAGCCCTTGTTGGGATCACCTTCGGCAAAAAAGCACAACACCTCGGTGCCAAGATCCGGGGGTGTGAACCACATGCCATAGCTGTGGGGATTGCTCTGCAAGAACTTTCCAGGATTGTCCACAGGGCCCTTGACTCCTGAAACCGGTGGGGTAGATCCATAAAACGGTGACAAATATCTCACTGTGCGCCATAAACTCTGTTTGGTGTTCCACAGTGGTAGTCCTTTGGGCTTGGGCCCAGCAAATGTTTCAATGTACACCTGCAGACGACCGGATCTAGTGGCATCTACATTGTTGACCACTGTGCCCACAAACGGACCAGTTTGTGAGGCCATGCCGCCACGATCCAGTTTGAATCCAGCCGGTTGTCCTGTGCTTCTTTGCGTATTCTCTGCCATGTTTTATCCTGGGTCAAAGTCTCTAGACATGCGTTGCGGTAACTGATTGTTTAATTGTGCTCTGCGCCAGTCTTCCACACCACCTGGTAGTTTGGGCGGGGGCGGTGGGGATGGGGTATTTGCAATGCTTTCCAAAAATGATCGACCACCAAATGCATTTATGTCTCGTTCACTACCATTTTCCAGCACAGCCCGGGCATTATCCGGGGCAATTCTACCAGATATCACTTCGTTTCTGGCTGCCAATGCTCCGGGCAATTCTTTCAAGGTTGTGTTAAACACTTGGCCAGGTGTGGTTGCTTGTTGTATTTTTTCTCTCACAGCTTCTAGTGATCCCACTGGTGCTTTTCTCACAGCCGGTGTTGCTGCAGGCGCTGCAGCCCGTTGCTGGCTGGCAACCGGAGCTTTGGTTGGCAAGGGAACTATCAACAATTTGCCCGATAATTCTTGCTCAAATTTGCCTGCGCGAAAAATGCTACGAACCTCTGTAGCTATGTATGTGGAGCTTTCTCTGGGCAAATTGTTTTTGTTACCTGCATTGGGATCGGCCAGGCCCGTGTTGAGATCATAGTCTTGTGCACGATTCCAAGTCACTCCAAATGTGATTTGACTGGCATCAAAGTTGATGGTGCCATCTCGATTGAATGGTTCAAACCAAAAATCAGTAGCCAACACCCCACTACCCACTTCGCCTTGCTGGAGCCAAGCAGGATCTCCTATGATTCTCAGTTTGACCTCACTCAAGTCAGCGGTGCTGTACAAGTAGTCAGCAGCACTGGCACCTGGATCATTGGCACGGCCTTGAGCACCTTGTATGCTTTGATTGTTGGTACCGGTGTAGAGTCTTGGCAAAATTTCTCTACTGTCTTGTGTTAGTTGTGCTTCTACCAATTTGTCAGGATTAGAAAGTGCAATGTAGTAGAGCGAATTAAACTGTTGCTCATAATTGAGAACCTGGGTGTTCAGTCCCGTGAACCAGTAGTTGTAATCTTTGTGCAGACCACGCAAGGTTCCCCGGGGAAAATATTCACTTTCCATGCGATTTATGCCATAGGCCGACACAATGAATTTCACACGATAGGCATAGTCATTGCGTCGAGCATCAAACTGCAACGGTGTAGCTTCTATGTTGATTTTGTACCAGCCTAAATTTCCCAAAGGAACTTGATTCTTGTTTTCTTGTTCATTCTCGGTGATGGCAGCATTGGCCTGGTCTGTGATGTAGGTGCTGTTGCGCATGATCATGTCAATCAACTGCACAATTTGCGTGCCTGCGGTGACCTGCCACTCGCGAGTGGTAGTATCAACACTTTGCTGGTCGGGATCCAGTTGAGTGCCTGCAGTGGTAGCTGGAGCCATGGAAGTGTAGGATTTGTCACTGCCAGATTTGGTCACTCGTGCCTGAGCCAACGAAGCTGGCACAAACTCAATTTCGTAAATGTCGGCTATGTCTTGAACAGTGCCTGTTAATTTTTGCTGAAATTGATTGAGCGAGGCCATGAGTCCAGTCACAGTATTTTTTGAGCTGGGACGGGGCGCAGCATTGGCCTTGGGCGGAACAGGCGTAGGAGCAGCAGCCGTTTTGCGCTGGGGCAACTGATTTTGCAACTGTTTGAGGCGCCACTCTTCAACTGGCATGTTATTTAACTCCTGTTATCAATTTCCGCCGCCACCAAAGGCCATACCGTCGGGATTGACAGCATTGGGATCAGTGCCAGCCGCCATGGCTGCTTGTTGTTTCATGAGCAGATCTGCACCAGGTGCAGGGTCGGTTGTGCTGGGTCTACCATCTGTGGCTGTGTTTGCAGCAGCCTGTGCCGAAGCATCACTGAAACCGCCCAGGAGATCTGACACGGTGCTGCCTGATAGTCTCATTTGTTCTTTCACTGTGCCACGAGCTGTACTAGCTCCAACCACTTGAGGCAAGGCCGCGGCCTCCACGGTGTACTCCACCAGTCGACTGGCCACTCTGAATTGAATACCTGTTATTATGAAAGGATAGAATTTTTCAACCACAGCAGATCGGTCAGTGACCATGGTGCTGGGCTGACGAGCCTGCACTAGATTGCCTTGTTCATCATAGCCATAAAATCTAATGATCAAGCCATACTGAGCCCATTCATATTTCATGCCCGACGGATAGAGATCTCTTACCGCAAGAGACAAGTTGTTTAAAAGTGTGATACCATTGGGCTCAGTCACTGTGAATTTGAATGTTGTGACATTGTGTGCCGACCCTGTTCGACCACCCGAAATGGCGCTGTTTATTTCCAGGTTGTCAAGATAGTAATCCAAGGGAAATCTAGCATTGCGACCGCCAATGTTGACCAATTCTGTTTCGGTCACTATGTTTTCAGCCGGCGGTGCACCGCCACTCTGCATCAACAGTTGAAACCCTTGAAGGGTGGCTTTTTTTGATTGTAGTATTTTTTGATAGGCACCCGGTTGCAGGAGATACCAGGAAATGCTGTAGGTATAACTGGCATACTGATCCAACACATTGTTCCGAGGTGTTATCTTGTCTGAAAATTTGTCCAGTATGATTTTAGTGGCGCTGCGAGTGCCTGACTGATCTTCGTTGGCAGAACCCGCACCGGGTCGGCCACCAGCTGTGGGCTTTTCTCGATTGGTGTCAGAGGGCCACGGTGGTGGACCATAGTCTCCCGAATCGGGCACGTTTTGAGTTTGAGCCAGAGTTCTTGTGGGAGCATTGGTGCCCGAGTCTGCTGCAGGAGTGCCGCCTGCCAGGGCGGCTGCTTGAGTCGGTGTTACACGACCTGCGGCAGTTTCAGGTGGTGCAGGAGGATTTTGTGTGGCACCCTCGCCACTGGTGGCCACTGCATCAGCGGCGCTGGCAGCAGGAGGTGCAGGTTCTTGTGGTTTGTCAGCTTGAGATATTTGTTTGTCTAATGTTTCCAGTGCGCCAGGAATTGGAGATTGATTAAGAGATTTTATGTCAGCGGTGACTTGGTTGACAATTGCCTGAACTTGGCTTTTGTTAAAAAATCCAGCACCTTGTTCTGCCAATGAAGTAAAGTTATTGACTAATGATTCACGTCTTGCAGCAACCGTGTTGCCAGTGGCCTGGTACTCAGACTTCAACGCAGCCAATTCTGCCTTGGCCGTTGGACTGGCAGGATCAACTGCATTTATTCTGGCTAAGAATTCTTCTCTCGCAATTTTTAATTCGCTGGTCAGAGCCATTACCGCATCGCCGGCTGCTTGAATTTCTGCTAGTGTTGCCATGTGTTAGAACCCCAGTGTGGAACGCAGGGTAGTGATCTTGGGCAAGTAGATTCTCACGCCTGAGCGAAAGTCCAAGGGCGGTGCTGTGAGTGTGTTGGGGTTGCGTTGATAAAACACCCACCACAGCCCGGCGGTGTCATAGAGGTCATGCGCCAACAAATCCGGACGATATTGATAGGTTTGATTGATTACAAACAACTGATCGTCTGCAAGCATGGGTATGGCACGATTGGTCATGACATCCAGGAAAAACTGACTGTACTCAGTGGTGTAGTAAGGACTGGTGGAATTGTAAGTGGCCATTACCAAAATCCTCCACTTTTGAGCAATTTACCGTTGGCAAAATCTCGAACACTGAACTGTTGGCTGATTTGAGTCCGGCTCTGCATGGGAAACAAGGTAATGGAGATTTCCATTTTGGTGGGCACATACGTGGGATTGCCCAGGCCAAAGTTTGGTGTGGGCGGTGTAGAATTCACAGCACCTTTGTTGACACCTGCTGCAGCCAGGCGATCCAAGGCACCGCCCAACAATGAACCAAAAGCACCCACACTGCTGTTGCCACCGGTTTGTCTGGGTCGAAGATTTTGCATGTTGGTTTGATTCATGTTGCTGCTGCCAGCACGAATATAGTCCACATCACTGGGCAGGTTGTATTCAAAGCTGGAGACCACACAGGGATTCTCGTTGAACTGATACTGGCCTAGACCCGACAGATACACCAAGGGCGGAGGCGCGCCAAGGTGCGGGCCTTGGCCATAAAACATCTTGGTCACTGATCTAAAAAAGTGTATCACTGCCAGGAGATAGTTGGCTTCGGCAGTGCTTTGAGCTGTGAACGGGCAGCGTAGAGTCACAGCATCCACATAGCTGTTTTGATAAAAGTAGCCACGATAGTTGCTGTGTGTGAGATCAGCTGTGCTGTAGTTGGCACGATAGGCTGTGGAGATCTGTGGTGTGTAGGGAAAAATCACACCATCCGAATCTGCCAAGGGTGCGAGGATTTCTCCAGGTGGGCGAGCCTGGTAGAGATACTCAGCTCGCGGTGCCAATCTCAGGCGTACTCGCCAGTCGCCATTGTTTTGTGTTTTTCTCTGACCGGCAATGGTTTGTTGAAACCGTGCGTTATCGGCCAGGGCCTGTGTCAACGCAGCATTTTCTGCTGCAGACGCACCACCATAAGATTCAGCTGCTTGTTCAGCTTGTGCCGCTCGTATAGCTTTCTCTTGCTCAAACATGGCCTGGTCTTCTTCAGAAGGCACATCACGAGGATACACTTCCAGGTCTGATGCAGCAATTTCCGCCTGAGTTATGCGATTGCGATCTTCCACGCTCACAGCCTGATTGGGATACACTGCCAGGTCTTCTGCAGCAATTTGTTCTGCCGTGGGCGGCAGCGGCGGGGCCGTCTCTACCCCATATGCTGCAAGTTCGGCATTGGCCACAGCGGTGCGATATTCGGCTGTGTCAACTGCATCATTTGTTTGTGGTAGTGTTATTTTGTTTACAACATACCCATTGCCCACAAAGGACTGTGCGTAGTCACCGGGATTTGCTGCCCAGGCATCATATTCTGCCTGACTATTGAACAAGAATGTTCCGTCGGGCGTGGATATAGAAATAGGAGGACTGGTGCTAGTTGTTGCAGGTGTGCTGATATCTGGTGGAGGCACAGCATTGGCAGGCGCAACTGTGGCAGGATTGGTATTGGGTCGATCAGTTGCAGGAGGAGTGTTGGAGGATGTGTTGGGTGCGCCTGTTGATGCCTGAGCAGCCTGGGTGTTGGCATTGTTGACTGTGATTTCTAATTTTGTTTCTTGTGACACCAACTCGCCAACATGGGATTTTTGTTGTTGTACCTGCTCACTTACGCTGAAATATTCTGCTCTCAAGGCTGCAGCCCGAGGATCATTCATGCCTACACCTTCGCGCGAAAGTGCATTTCGTTGCTGCATAATCTCACGTTGTCGATCTTCCAATTTGGAAACATTAGCTTCTGCAGCATCAATTTTTGCAGACACCGATTGTAATTCAGCTTTTGCGTTGGCTGCTGCTTGTTTCCATTCAGCGGCTGTTTGTTGATTTGACATGATGAGTGGTTGATCCTATATTGTATTTACCCAGAAAATAAACACCCAACATAATGAATCAGGTTGACAACGCCCGATCATGTGTTATACTAAATATATACCCAGGAGAACCATCAGTGTCAATATCCTCCACGCCCGCGGCACCTCGCGTGAATTATCTCAACAATCGAGATATCCTCAAAGAAATACATCTCAGCAAAAACACCTACTGCACATACCTTGATCCTGACCGTGATCATCAGTATGACATTATCCTGCCTGATGTGACCAAAATCAACATTCGCACCGTGGCCGAAGCACGTAGAAATCGTGCTGACCGGCTGAAACGCGAAACCGGTGTTGAGCAAGATCCCAAGAAAATTCCCAACACCGATCTGGTGTTTCGCATCACTTGCTGGGATCACATTCCCATGGCTCCAAAAAAAGTACCCAAAAACAAGCCCAAAAAACGCAAGATCGAAGACATCTTGGATTTTGACGATGCAATCGATGATCCCTTGGCCGATCTCATGCTGGATGAACCCATGCTAGATCCCACTCACATGCGAGTGAACTTTCCGCCTTTTTGGCACTACCGAATTGACGACAATCGAGAGCCGTACTTGGTGGGCAAGAGTCACTGGCGAGGCGACTTGGTCACCGGAGAGTTTTCCAAAGATCATGGCACCATGACCCGCAAGCTGGCCACCATGTTCATGAAGCTGTGCGAACGCTATGCTACTAGATCAAACTGGCGTGGCTACAGCTACAACGAAGAAATGCGTGGTCAAGCTCTCTTGCAACTCAGCCAAATTGGCCTGCAGTTTGATGAATCAAAGAGTCAAAATCCTTTTGCCTACTACACAGCAGCCATTACCAACAGCTTTACCAGAATCTTGAACTTGGAAAAGAAAAATCAAAACATCCGTGATGACATCTTGGAAATGAACGGCCTAGAACCATCCTGGAGTAGACAAAATTCCAGTCGCGGTACCATGGCTGAACTGTCCGGACCGGTTGTATCTAGCTTGGATGAGTAGTATAATAAGGGGATGAGTAACCTATTTAAAAAAGCCGCAGTTTTCACAGACCTCCATCTTGGACTCAAGTCCAATTCGGTTTTACACAACGATGACTGTTTGAATTTCATTAAATGGGCTACTGCTAAAGCTCGTGCAGAAGGTTGTGAAACCTGTTTGTTTCTTGGCGACTGGCACAACTCACGAGCCAGTATAAATATTGTCACGCTGAACTACAGTTTGAGAGCATTGGAGCATTTAAATGACAACTTTGACCACGTGTACTTTATTCCTGGCAATCACGATCTATATTATCGCGACAAGAGAGACATTCAGAGTGTTGAATGGGCACGGCATCTCCCACGTGTCACTGTGTGCAATAACTGGTTTGAGCGCGACGATGTCGTTATTGCTCCTTGGCTCGTGGGTGATGACCACAAAAGGATTCCCAAACTAAAGGGTCGCTACATGTTCGGGCACTTTGAACTGCCCGGATACTTGATGAATGCCATGGTGGCCATGCCCGATCATGGCAGCGTACAGCGCGAACACTTTGGCAACTTCGAGCATGTGTTTACTGGTCACTTTCACAAGCGACAGACACAAAAGAACATCACCTACATTGGCAACTGCTTTCCGCACAACTATGCCGATGCTGGTGACGACGAACGCGGCATGATGATCCTGGAGTGGGGGCATGAACCTGAATTTCATGCTTGGCCAGAACAACCCAGATATCGTGTGATGGGACTGGCCAACTTGATCGATCGTGCTCCAGACTTGCTGGCCGCCAACATGCATGTGCGTGTGCAGCTGGACATTGAGATTTCATACGAAGAAGCCAACTTCATCAAAGAGACTTATGTGCGAGATTATGGCTTGAGAGAAATGAGCCTGATACCCAACAAGAATAGTTCAGTAGACACCGACATGGCACCAGGTGAAGTCCGTTTTGAATCAGTGGATCAGATTGTGACAGACCAGCTGACCAACATTGAATCGGAATTCTACGATAACCGATTGCTATTAAAGATTTATCAAACATTATGAATTTTATCG
>Ga0209400_1000946_pt1 | contig 24726 bp, 17 predicted proteins | sample M_130807_EF_Meta_FD_187313 | JGI IMG/M metagenome (GOLD analysis project Ga0209400, IMG submission 187313) | Freshwater microbial communities from Lake Montjoie, Canada to study carbon cycling - M_130807_EF_MetaG (SPAdes) (version 2) | ecosystem: Environmental > Aquatic > Freshwater > Lake... | reverse complement strand
GACCGGCCAGAAAGAAGTTCTGTTTGAAACGGGCTATGGCCCGTCAGGCCTGCCGCATATCGGTACATTCGGCGAAGTCGCGCGCACGACCATGGTGCGCCATGCGTTTCGTGTGCTGACGGACGACAGGATCAAGACGCGCTTGCTGGCTTTTTCCGATGATATGGATGGCCTGCGCAAAGTCCCCGACAATGTGCCCAATGGCGACATGCTGCGCGAACATCTCGGCAAGCCGCTGACGCGCATTCCCGATCCGTTCGGCAAGTTTGAAAGCTTCGCTCATCACAACAATGCCATGCTGCGCTCCTTCCTGGATCGCTTCGGCTTTCAATATGAATTCGCGTCTTCGACCGATTATTACACATCCGGTCGCTTCGATGATGCACTGTTGCACATGCTGCGCAGCTTCGATGCGGTGCAGGCGATCATGCTGCCGTCACTGCGCGCAGAGCGCGCCTCGACCTATTCGCCTTTCTTGCCGGTGCATCCTGACACGGGTGTCGTCATGCAAGTGCCGATGGATTCGATGAATGTCGACAAGGGCACGATCTGCTGGACCGATCCTGATACTGGCGCGAAGTTTGAAACGCCAGTGACGGGCGGCCATTGCAAGCTGCAATGGAAGCCAGACTGGGCGATGCGCTGGTATGCGCTCAAGGTCGATTATGAAATGGCTGGCAAGGATTTGATCGACTCGGTCAAATTGTCGTCCAACATTGTGCGCGCTCTGGGTGGTGTCGCGCCGGAAGGTTTCAACTACGAGCTCTTCCTCGATGAAAAGGGCCAGAAGATTTCCAAGTCGAAGGGCAATGGCCTGACGATTGAAGAATGGCTCACTTATGCGAGCCCGGAATCTTTGTCGCTCTTCATGTTCCAGAAGCCGCGCGAAGCCAAGCGTCTCTATTTCGATGTGATCCCGCGTGCGGTGGATGAATATCTGCAATTCTTGGGCGGCTATGCACGCCAAGATATCAAGAGCCAATTGGGCAATCCGGTCTGGCACATTCACGCAGGTGAGCCGCCGCAGCCCGAATTGCTGCATCGTGCGGGTGAAGAGGGCGCTGGTGCGTCGATCTCTTTCGCCATGCTTTTGAATCTGGCTGCTGTAGCCAATAGCGAAGACCCGAATGTGCTGTGGGGCTTCTTGCGCCGCTATGCAGAAAATGTGTCGCCGCAAACACATCCGCGTCTCGACAAGCTTGTCGGTTATGCGGTGTCCTATTTCCGCGACTTCGTGCGCCCGGCCAAAACCTACCGTCTTGCCGATGATGTCGAGCAGGATGCCTTGCGCAAGCTGGACGCGATGCTGGCAGCGCTTCCCGCTGATGCGGGCGGCGAAGAAATTCAGACCGCGCTTTACGATGTGGCGCGTCCGATTCCGCGCTATCAGGACATGAAAGCCAAAAATGCGACGCCTGAGCGTCCCGGCGTGTCGAATGATTGGTTCAACATGCTCTATCAAGTGCTCTTGGGCGAAGATCGGGGGCCGCGTTTTGGGTCTTTCGTGGCGCTTTATGGCATCAAGGAAACCCGCGCTTTGATCGCTGACGCTTTGTCAGGCGCACTGAAGGAAAAGCACGAAGCGTTTATCGCCAGCCGCAAGGGTTGAGCTCCGCGCACCACCCCGCGCCGTCTTTGCGAGGAGGCCGTAGGCCGACGCGGCAATCCATAGCATCAACCAATAAACGTTAGCGCTATGGATTGCCGCGTCGCTTCGCTCCTCGCAAAGACGGCTGAGACGCGTCTTACTGGCTCGACCAGATAATCCGCGCCATCCAGGCAATCTTGTCGGATGACAAACTGCGGTCATCGTGATCGGGATTGAGTGATTTCAGCTCGACCACATTTTCTGTGCGGCGCTTCAATTCTTTCGCCAGCACTTCGCCTTCTATGGTTTTCACCACAACGCGGTCGCCGCGTCGCACGGAGGCATGCGGCGAGACGATGATCACATCGCCGTCGCGATAGAGCGGCAGCATGGAATCGCCCGAAATCTCCAGCGCATAGGCATTGGGGTCGGGCGTGTCGGGGAAGGCGACTTCATCCCAGCCGCCGCCGGTCGGAAATCCGCCATCATCGAAAAAACCGCCCGCTCCCGCCTGCGCCATGCCGATCAAAGGAATGGTGCGCTTGGCGCCTTCATGGCCTTTGCTGAGAAAGGCCATGAATTCATCGACACCCGCGCCGGTCGCTTCCAGAATTTTGGCAATGCTCTCCGTCGAGGGCCAGCGTTGGCGGCCATCGGGCGTCTGGCGTTTGGATTTGTTGAAGGTCGTCGCATCAAGCCCGGCTTTGCGCGCGAGACCCGAGGGCGTCATTCCGTATTTCTGGGCGAGATTGTCGATGGCGGTCCAGACTTGTGCGTGCGAAAGCATCCCTCGACCCTCCGGGAACATGACCTTGTTCCTGTAAGATAGGTATATATGCCTGTTTCACGGGGGAGAGCAAGATGTTTCACGGGCTCGCCAGTGTGCAGGCGGCACGCTTCACCCTATCTATCGGGGCGTATGGCACTTTCTGATCTTCTCACCCTGACGCCGGCCGGGCTCTATTGCGCGGCGGCTGATGTACATATCGATCCCGTGCGGGCTGTGCCGCGGGCTTTGATCACGCATGGCCATTCCGATCATGCGCGCGCAGGCCATGGCGCTGTGCTCGCCACCCGCGAGACGCTCGCCATTATGGCGTTGCGTTACGGCGCCAAATTTTGTGAGCAGCAACAGGCGGTCGCTTATGGCGAACGCATCACGCTGAATGGCATCGAAGTGAGTTTTCACCCCGCGGGCCATGTGCTGGGTTCGGCGCAAATCCGGTTGGCGGGTCCATCGGGCAGCGTGGTTGTGTCGGGCGATTACAAGCGCGCATTTGATCCGACTTGTGCGCCGTTTGAACTTGTTCGCTGCGATGCATTCGTGACGGAGGCGACTTTCGGTCTGCCCGTTTTTCGTCATCCCGATGCAGCGGGTGAAGTCGCCAAGCTTTTGCGCTCTTGCGCTGTCTTTCCCGAACGCGCGCATCTGGTCGGTGCTTATTCACTCGGCAAAGCGCAGCGCGTGATGAAGCTCCTGCGTCTGGCAGGATGGGACAAGCCGATCTGGATTCACGGCGCGCTCGAAAAGATCACGGATTTTTATCAGGCTGAGGGCATTGATCTGGGCGAGATCCGCAAAGTGAGTGCGGCCGATCGCGCTAAACTCGCCGGCGAGATCATTATCTGTCCGCCCGGACAATTGGCTGATCTCTGGTCGCGCAAATTCCCCGATCCCGTCACGGCTTTTGCCTCAGGCTGGATGCGTGTGCGGGCCCGTGCGCGCCAGCGTGGCGTCGAATTGCCGATGGTCATTTCCGATCATGTCGATTGGGATGATCTGTGCACCACTATCCGCGAGACAGGCGCCTCGGAAATCTGGGTCACGCATGGTGCGGAAGAAGCCATCGTTCATTGGTGCGAGACGCAAGGGCTTGATGCGCGCCCGCTGAATATTCTGGGCTATGGCGATGATGATGCCGAGACGGTTGCGGAGGATGCCGCGTGAACCGTTTCGCACAATTGCTCGATAGCCTTACCTATGAGCCCTCGCGCAACAACAAGCTGCGCTTGCTCGCTGATTATTTCCGCGCAACGCCCGATCCCGAGCGCGGTTTTGCGCTGGCTGCGATGACGGGCAGTTTGTCCTTCGCCCATGCCAAAGCGTCGCTCATTCGCGCCTTGATTGCCGAGCGCACTGATCCTGTTCTCTTTGCCATGTCTTACGACTATGTCGGCGATCTGTCGGAAACCGTTGCACTGCTATGGCCTGCGCAACAAACAGAGCACCGCAATGTGGCGCCGCCTTCCTTGTCTGATGTTGTGCATGGCTTGCAGCAAGCCGACAAAAAAGAATTGCCGCCGCTGCTCGCGGGCTGGCTTGATGATCTCGATGAGACGGGCCGCTGGGCTTTGTTGAAATTGATCACGGGCGCTTTGCGCATTGGTGTGTCGGAGCGTCTCGCCAAGACGGCTGTTGCGGCTTTGGGTGAGAAAGAGCCCAATGAGATTGAAGAAGTCTGGCATGGCTTGGTGCCGCCCTATCTTGATCTCTTTGCCTGGGTTGAAGGCCGCGAAGAAAAACCCAAAGCGCGCGATCCCGCACCTTTCCGCACACCCATGCTGGCGCATGCGTTTGATGAGGCTGACTTCGACAAGCTTGATCCAGCAGATTTTTCAGCTGAGTGGAAATGGGACGGGATTCGCGTGCAGGCTTCTGTCGGCACGGATGAAGACGGGCGTCGCGTTGCGCGGCTTTATTCGCGCACGGGCGAGGATATTTCCAGAAGCTTCCCTGATCTGATGGAGATGCTCTGCGAGCCGCATTTTGGTGACGTGACGATTGATGGCGAGCTTCTCGTCTTGATCAACGCTCAAGTGCAATCTTTCGCAACCCTGCAGCAGAGGCTCAATCGCAAAAGCGTATCACCAAAATTGGTGACGCAATATCCGGCCCATATTCGCGCTTATGATCTCTTGAGCGAGAATGGCGAAGATTTGCGCGAGCTTTCATTTGTGGATCGTCGTGCGCGTTTGCAGAGCTTCATCACGCGTCTCGCCCATCCGCGGCTGGATCTCTCGCCCGAAGTTGCCTTCGCTTCGTGGGAAGCTTTGGCAGGTGCGCGGCGCGATCCCGCTTCTGTGGGCGCGCAAGAGGATGCCGAGGCCATTGAAGGCATCATGCTCAAACGGCGCGATTCCATCTATGTGCTAGGGCGGCCCAAAGGTCTCTGGTTCAAATGGAAGCGTGACCCGTTCAACGTCGATGCCGTGCTGATGTATGCGCAGCGCGGCCACGGGCGGCGCTCGTCTTTTTATTCCGATTTTACTTTTGGTGTTTGGAAAGGCGCGGAGCTCGTTCCCGTGGGGAAAGCCTATTTCGGCTTTACCGACGCAGAGTTGAAAGAGCTCGACAAATACATCCGCAATCACACCCGCAATCGCTTTGGTCCCGTCCGTGAGCTCGATTTTTCGGCTGAGCAGGGGCTGGTTCTGGAAATCGCTTTTGAGGGGCTGGCCCGCTCCACCCGCCATAAATCGGGGCTCGCTATGCGCTTTCCGCGCATATCCCGTATCCGCTGGGATAAGCCCGCGCGCGAGGCCGACCTCATCTCCACATTGGAGGAGCTGTTGGAGCAGGGCTTGCGCCGAGGCGCCCCGAATGCGCAGAGCGATTAAAATACAAATAAATACAGATATTTAATTCAAATTTCCTGCATGATTCCAGGTGCATTGAGCCGCGAGATGCGCGGTTGCGACTGTTTTGGTGGGCCTTTTCTGATTGGTGATGTGTTGTTCCCTTGGGCTTGCGTCTGAAGGGGAAGGCATGAAAGATGGGAGCAGGCTATGGGGGATAGACCATCTGTCCTGACTTCAGCAGGGGCGACATATCCGATCTGGATCAATGTCTGCGGAGCCGGGATCGGTCTAATAACCTCGCTCTATAATGAGTAGCCCATGGGTTGAGGGGGACTCGCGTGGATCAGAATACGACGCGCATTTTCATTGCTGACGATCATCCGCTGGTGCGGGGCGCGCTTCGTCAGGCTGTTTCGGGTGCTGTGGCGCAAGCTGATATCGTCGAATGCGGCGATCTTGATGCACTCAGTGCGGAACTCGAAAAAAATTCCGATGCAGATTTGATCATGCTTGATCTGGCCATGCCGGGTGTGCGTGGTTTTTCAGGTCTCATGTATTTGCGCGCACAATATCCAAGCGTGCCGGTTGTCATCGTCTCGGCCAATGAAGATCGCGGTGTCATCCGTCGTTGCATCGATTTTGGTGCCTCTGGCTTCATCCCGAAGACAACAGACATCGAGGTCATGCGCGCCGCTATTCGTGCCGTACTCGCGGGCGAAACATGGACGCCGTCGGATGTTGATCTCGGCGCGCCAGCTGACAAAGAAACAGCCGATACTGTGCGCCGCTTGGCCTCGCTTACGCCCCAGCAGGTGCGCGTGTTGATGATGCTGTCGGAAGGCCTGCTCAACAAGCAGATCGCTTATGAGCTTTCGGTTTCGGAAGCGACGGTGAAAGCGCATGTGTCGGCCATTCTGCAAAAGCTTGGAGTGGAGAGCCGCACACAGGCTGTGATTGCCGCCTCCAAGATCGAAGCCGGTCAGTGGCAAAGCACGGCGGACGCTTAAGCGCCCGCCATTTTAATGCCATTGTTGAGAGGCTGGATTACCACCATGAATGATACCCTCACTCGTTTCTTTGGTGGCGCGCCGCTCGCAGTCATCCTGCGCTTGCTTGTCGTTTCGCTGATCGTCGGCGCGCTGCTGATGTGGCTGAACATTCACCCGCGTGATGTGATCCGCGGGTTGGAAAATTTTGCTCTACGCATCTGGAATATGGGCTTTGAAGCCGTGCGCGAACTCGCCCAATATGTGTTTGCAGGTGCGGTCATCGTTGTGCCGGTTTGGCTCGTGATGCGCCTGCTCTCGGCGCGCGGGCGTTAAGCGGCGTTCTGTACCACACGCCATTCAATGGTGAGCCCTGCGGATGATGCTAAAAGCATCAAGGCGTCCAGGCTGAACTTATCAATCCGACCTCGCAAAAGATCATTCATCCGCGGTTGTGTGACACCAAGCTTTTTGGCGGATTCGACCTGTGTGAGCTGCCAGCTGGCGATGGCTTCTTGAAGTGCAGCCATCAATGTCGCGCGCGCTTTCATATTCGCAGCTTCAGCTGACGAATCTTCAAGGGCATCCCATACGCTGGTGAAGCGATCTTCGGTCATTGCTTTGTCCTCTGCGTCACGTCTTTGAACCGTGCGCTTGCAAGTTCAAGGTCATGCTTGGATGTGGCTGCTGTCTTTTTCTGGAACGCATGGAGGATGTAAATGCCATCTGCCCATGCTGCGAAATAGATGACCCGAAAAGCACCGGACTTGTCCCTCACCCGAATTTCTCGAACGCCTTGGCCAATGCTCTTCATCGGCTTCCAGTCGTTTGGTTCTAATCCGTTCTGAAGACGATCGATCTGGAATCCAGTTTCGCGCCGAGCGCCGTCCGGGAAAGCGCGAAGCTGGCCGAGTGAATCTCCCAGAAGGATAACGGGCTTCATTTCCGAATTATATCTATTTTGATATAAATGTCAAAGAAGCCCATTACACAGGAGAAAATGGGGAGCTTTCAATCTGGCAACTTTAAAGGCCGCCCGCCCAATCTTTCGCTTTTGATCCGCGCAAAGCGTCCAGTGTCGTGCCGCGTTCACGCAGCATCTGCGCGAGGCCTTTATGGACAGCGCCGACCATGCCCGGGCCTTCATAGACCAGCATGGAATAGACCTGCAGCAAGGTCGCGCCCGCTTCGATCTTCGCCATAGCGGTTGCTGCATCTTGAATGCCGCCCACGCCAATGATCGGGAATTGGCCTTCGACGCGCAGATAAGTTGCGGCAAGCATTTTGGTCGAGAGCTCGAACAAAGGTTTGCCCGAGAGGCCGCCGGCTTCGCCCTTCTGTGTGCTCTTCAACGTGTCGGGGCGCGTGATCGTTGTGTTGCCGACGATCATGCCATCCATCTTGCGGGCGCGGGCCACGCGCACAATGTCATCAAGATCACCTGCTGTCAGATCGGGTGCAATCTTGAGAAGCATGGGCTTGCGGCCATATTGCTCGGCCATTTCATCGCGCACATCGAGCGCACGGGCGAGCAACGCGTCGAGCGCAGATGCCTGTTGCAAATCGCGCAGGCCCGGCGTGTTGGGTGAAGAGATATTGATCGTGAAATAATCAGCCACATCGGCAAAAGCACGAATGCCTTTGGCATAATCGCCCGCGCGATCATCGCTTTCTTTATTGGCGCCGACATTCACGCCGACAATGCCGCCGCGCCCTTTGCGCGCCGTCAAACGTGCATGAACGATGGCATGGCCTTCACTGTTAAAGCCGAAGCGATTGATGACCGCCTCATCTTCGCCCAAGCGAAACAGACGCGGTTTTGGATTGCCGGGCTGGGGCAATGGCGTGATTGTGCCGACTTCCACATGGCTGAAGCCCAGACGCAGCAACGGATCGGGCACATCGCCGCCCTTGTCAAAGCCGGGTGCCATGCCAAGGGGAGCCGGAAAATGCAGCCCGAACGCTTCGACAGCCAGCAGCGGATCATGCTGCGCGAGATTGGGCAGCGGCAGATTTTTCAACGCGGCAATGGTGAAGCCATGCGCTTGTTCGGGATCCATCGCGAAGAGAAGCGGTCGCGTGAGCAGATTGACCAGACCCGTCATGCCAAAAGATCTCCGAAATCATGCATGCCATCGCTGTTCATCGGCAGCGGATGGACGCTCAGCACTTCATCTATGGCGAGCGTACGATAGAGATGGGGAAAGAGCGCGCCACCGCGCGAGGGCTCCCATTTGAGTTTGTCGCCGAGGCGTTCTGCATCGATCACAGCGAGCACGAGATCGCTCTGCCCGATAAAATGTTTGGCCGCTGTCTCGCGCGTCTGTTCGGCGGTCGAGAAATGAATATAGCCATCGGCCAGATCAACCGGCGCGCCGGTGAAGGCGCCTTGTGCAACGGCTTTATCCCAGAGGCTTTTGGGGGCGATTTTGTAAATCAGGGTCAAGGTGAAGGCTCCAATTCGGCGCGAAGCTAGCGGTGTAGGGGGCAGGGGGCAAGCACAGGCCTTGACGCTCCCGCCTTTCCATCGTTGAAAACAGGCCATGACACCTGTTCTTCGCTCCTCCGGCCAATTGGCTGCCGACCGCCGCTACGATTATGCACGCGGTGCTGCGGCTGAGGGCGACCATGTGGCAGCAAGCGATCTCTTGCAGCAGACGCTCGAAATCGCCCCGACATGGGCGCCTGCCTGGTTTGCTTTGGCTGAGTCGCAGCAAGCTCTGGGCGAAACGGCAGCCGCGGTAGACGCTTTCACGCAAGCGCTCGTGCATGACCCGCAAGATTCGCAAGGCGCGCGTTTGCGCTTGGCGCGTCTGGGTGCCGCGGATCAACCCGCGCAACCGCCGCAAGCCTATGTGCGCGATCTCTTCGATCAATATGCGGCGCGGTTTGAAACGCATCTCGTCAAAGATTTGGCCTATCGCGCGCCAAGCGTGTTGCGCGACGCTATCACGCGCGCAGCGCCCAAGCGCCGTTTCGCGCATGTGCTGGATTTGGGTTGCGGCACGGGATTGATGGCGAAAGAAATGGCCGATCTCTGTGATGAGATCGCAGGCGTTGATCTAGCCCCCGCCATGGCCGCCAAAGCGCGCGCGAGCGGTTTTTATGCAGAAGTTGAAGCCGATGATCTGCTCGCCTTTCTGAATGGGCGCGCGCCTGCCAGTGCTGATCTTGTCGTGGCAGCCGATGTCTTTGTCTATTGTGGCGAGCTCGACGCGATTTTTGGCGCGGTGCGCCGCGTTGTGAAAGCGCAGGCTGTTTTTGCTTTCACGCTCCAGCGCGGGGCCGAGGGCGATTATCGCTTGGGCGAAGATTTGCGCTATGCGCATACGCCCGCCTATGTCGCGCGTCTGGCGGCAGCGCACGGCTTTGCGCTCGCCTCATGTGACGAAGTGTCTGTGCGCCAAGACCGCGGACAGCCTGTGCCGGGCCTTTCCGTGGTGCTGCTTGCGACCTAGTTTGTCCCTGTGCGCCACAAAACAAAAACGCCTCTCCTGCCGCCCCGCTTTGCCGATTGGTTTGAAGCGCGTGGATGGCGCGTGCGCGATCACCAGCTGGAATTGCTACGCCATGCGCAAGAGGGTGAAGATGTTTTGCTGATTGCGCCGACAGGTGCCGGCAAAACTCTGGCAGGTTTTCTGCCCTCGCTCATTGAACTCAGCACGCAAAAAAGCAATGCACCCGAAGGCCCCGGCCTGCACACGCTCTATATCTCCCCTTTGAAAGCTTTGGCCGTCGATGTGGCGCGCAATCTGGAAATTCCTGCGCAAGAAATGAAACTGCGTCTGCGCATAGAAACACGAACAGGCGACACATCGGCCTCGAAACGCCAGCGCCAGCGGCGCGACCCGCCGCAGATTCTTCTCACCACGCCTGAGCAATTGGCGCTGCTTTTGGCGAGCCCCGATTCCCTGACCCTGTTTTCATCTTTGCGCCATGTGGTGCTGGATGAATTGCATGCTCTGGTGACATCCAAACGCGGCGATTTGCTGGCGCTCGGTCTTGCACATCTGCGCACACTGGCGCCCGCCATGTGTGTGACGGGATTGTCGGCCACGGTGCGCGAGCCTGATGAATTGCGCCGCTGGATTGTTGGCTCTCCGGCAAAATCAGGCTTGGTGATAGCGCCACCCGGCGCTTCGGCTGATTTGTCTATGCTCGATACCCGCGAGCGTCTGCCATGGTCGGGCCATGGCGGCACGCATGCGGTGCGTGAAGTCTATGATCGCATCAAAGGCGCCACGACGACACTCATTTTCGTCAATACACGCGCGCAGGCGGAAGCGATCTTCCAGCAGCTTTGGCGCATCAATGATGACAATCTCTCTATTGCCCTGCATCACGGCTCGCTTGATGCCAGCCAGCGCCGTCGCGTTGAAGAGGCCATGGCGCAGGGCAAATTGCGTGCGGTGGTCTGTACATCGACTCTCGATCTTGGCATTGATTGGGGCGCTGTTGATCTCGTGATCAATATGGGTGCGCCCAAAGGTGCGAGCCGTTTGGCGCAGCGCATTGGCCGCGCCAATCATCGTCTGGATGAACCCTCACGCGCATTGCTTGTCCCCTCCAATCGCTTTGAAGTGCTCGAATGTGTCGCAGCCATTGAAGCCGCCCGCGCGGGAGCGCAGGATACGCCGCCTGCCCGCACGGGGGCGCTCGATGTCTTGTGCCAGCATATTCTGGGCATGGCCTGCGCTGCGCCTTTTGATGCGGATGCGCTTTATGATGAAGTGCGCTCTGCCGCGCCCTATGCCGATCTGACGAACGCGACATTTAATGCGGCGCTCGAATTTGTCGCCACAGGTGGCTATGCGCTGAAAACCTATGATCGCTTTGCCAAGATCAAGCGCAATAAAGACGGGCTCTGGCGTGTTGCCAATGGCAATGTGGCGCAAAGCTACCGGATGAATGTCGGCACGATTGTCGAATCTGAAATGCTGAAAGTCCGCCTTGTGCAGGGCCGCCCCTCAGCGCCACGCGGTGGAGCGGTGCAAACACGTTTCGGCACGCTTTATGCGCCAACCAAATTGGCAGCGTCGAGCGCTGGCCCTGCGGCTTACACGGGACCTTTGCGGCGCGGCGGGCGTGTGCTCGGTGAGATTGAAGAATATTTTCTCGAAACACTCGCGCCCGGCGACACATTTCTCTTCGGTGGCGAGATACTTGCGCTTCAAGGCATTGTCGAAAATGAGGCGCTGGTCCGCCGCGCGCGTTCCGACGAGCCGAAAGTGCCCTCTTATGCGGGCGGCAAATTCCCGCTCTCGACTTACCTCGCTGATCGTGTGCGCCATATCCTCGCCCATCGCACTGCATGGAAACATCTGCCCCAACAACTGCAGGATTGGCTGGAATTGCAACGCGCGCGCTCAAGCTTGCCGCGGGCGGGCGATCTTCTGGTTGAGACATTTCCGCGCGCAGGACGACATTATCTCGTTGCCTATCCGTTTGAAGGGCGTCTCGCGCACCAGACGCTCGGCATGTTGTTGACGCGGCGCATGGAGCGACTGGGGCTGAAGCCGCAGGGTTTTGTGGCCAGTGAATATGCTCTGGCTGTGTGGAGCCTGTCCGATATCGGCACGCGCATTGAAAAGAATCTGGTGAACCTCCAAGAGCTTTTCGCACAAGATATGCTGGGCGATGATCTCGAAGAATGGTTGCAGGAATCGGCTTTGATGAAGCGCACCTTCCGCCAATGTGCGGTGATCTCCGGCCTCATCGAGCGGCGTTTTCCGGGCAAGCAAAAGAGCGGCAAGCAAGTCACGATATCGACTGATCTGGTCTATGATGTTCTGCGCCGGCATGAGCCCGATCACATTCTGCTGCAAGCCGCGCGTGATGATGCCGCGACTGGCCTGCTTGATCTGGCGCGGCTCGCCGACATGTTGGCACGCGTGCAAGGCCATATCATCCACAAGGATTTGGAGCGCGTCTCGCCACTGGCTGTGCCGATCCTGCTGGAAATCGGGCGCGAGCCCGTGTACGGCCAAGCGCAGGACGACATATTGGCGGAAGCAGCCGCCATGCTGGTTGAGGAAGCAGGCGCGTGATCATCGGCAATGGGCAAGAGATTTTGATTGCAGGCGAGACCTGTGTCGCTGATCCGTCGGGCGCGCTCTGGCATGGTGCGACGCGCAGCATCATTGTCTCCGATTTGCATCTGGAAAAAGGCTCCAGCTTTGCCCGCCGCGGCATGCTGTTGCCGCCCTATGATACGGTCGCGACCCTGATGCATTTGGGTCGTGTGCTCGATCATTACAATCCGCAGCGCGTGATTGCTCTGGGCGATTCTTTTCATGATGCGCAAGCGGCCGAGCGCCTCGCCGATGCCGAGCGCGAGAAACTTGTCGACATGCAGCAAGATCGCACATGGGTCTGGATTTCTGGCAATCATGATCCCGCACCCCCGCATGGGCTTGCCGGAGAAACGATGGATGAAATTCGCATTGGCACGCTCACCTTGCGCCATGAGCCGCAGTCAGGCGTGGCGCATGGCGAAGTGGCGGGGCATCTTCATCCCGTCGCGCGCGTGGTGACCAAACGGGGCAGCTTGCGGCGGCGTTGTTTTGTGAGTGACGGGTCGCGCTGCATTTTGCCAGCCTTCGGCGTTTATGCTGGCGGGCTTAATTTGCGCGATGAAGCTTTTGCGCCATTGTTTCCCACGCGCGCACCCCACGCCCACGTGCTCGGGCGCGACCGTATTTACTCGGTCGCGCTTGAACAATGTTATGCTGATTAAGCGAGGCCTGAGAAATCAGCCTGCGTGAACCAGAGGATCGTCATTGAGGCGATGACGGCAATGGTCAGGCCAAGGCGCAATGGCGCAAACCAGCGCGGCGCGCGTTCAGTTTGCACGAGATAAAAATCCCAAAAACCTTGCAGCACAAATGCGGCACCGAGAATGCCGAGCGAGAAGGCGAGATTTTGCACATTGATGAAAGCAGCTGCCCAGCCCACCAATGAGGGCACGGTGGAAATGCTGAAAGAGAGACCACGCTGCATCGGGTCTTCCTCGCTCATCGCAAGGCCCCAGCCAATGCCGCCCAAGAAGGACAGGATGGAAGCGGCATAAAAGACGTAAGCGAGGATCAGGCGATCTGCGAGCAATTCATCGCTCACGCGGCCCTGCCAGATCGCAAGTCCGAAAAAGGGAATGAGGCCAGCTGCGCCCAGCAGAAGCGCGGAAACAGGCAATTGGGATTGGGACGTTTTGCTCTGTGTCATTGCAACAGTGTCACGCGTTCGCCGCCCTTGTTGCGCGGTTCTGCGGCGGGCGGGTTGGCGCTGACCAGATTCTCGACGGGCACAGGTTCGTTGATCGCCGGGTCAGGCGTGGCTTGCGCAAAATTATCGGTCGCTTTGCGCGCTTCGCCCAATTGGCGTGGCTGCAGGCGCTGGGCAATTTCATCGCGCTTCAATTCAGCATCCGCATCGCCTTGCTTGCCGGCAAGTGAGTACCACTTATAGGCTTCGATCAGATTATTTTCGACGCCAAGCCCGCGTGTATGCAGCACAGCCAGATTATATTGGCTGTCACGCAGGCCGTGTTCTGCAGCTTTGCGGAAAAGACGACCAGCGCCGGCATAATCAGGCTTGCCATCAAGCCCGTCAGCCAGCAGCACACCGAGATTATGCATGGCGCGCACATGGCCTGCTTCTGCAGCGCGGCCATACCACAGAGCGGCTTCTTTGCTATCAGCTGTTACGCTGATGCCTTTTTCGTACAAAGTGCCGAGGCGATATTGCGCAGGCGCATAATTTTGTTCGGCTGATTTACGAAACCAGTCGAGCGCTTGGCTGGCATCGCGCGGCATATTGCGCCCCTCGAGCGAGCGTGTGCCCATTTCGTGTTGGGCGGCCGCCTGGCCATTTTGCGCGAGCTCAAGCAGCAGCTCTTCGGTCGAGCGGCTGCGTGTTTGTGTGGCGTGAATCAGTTCTGACGAAGCAGTTGCGGCATCCCCAATAAGGGCACGTGGCCCAAAGAGAGATGTTGGCGCTTCAATGGAGCTCTGCGCCATGGCGCGCGGGTGCTTGGGGCCCTGCGCAAATTGCCAGCCTGCCAGAATGAGAGCGAGCGCCGTGCAGCCATAGACCGTCTTGCGGATCGTATCGGCCACGCGCTCATTGCTGTTTTCTTGCAAAGTTTCGGCGGCGGCACGCGCACGTGTGCGCGCGAGTGTGGCTTCATCATCATGGCGTACGGGCGGGGGCGGTGAACCGCTGATCTGCGTGGCGCGGCGTGCCGCTGCAATGAAACTTGCTTTGGCTGCGCGCGGCTCTTCAATGTCCATTGCGAGCTCTTGGCGCTCGGCTGATTTTGTATCTGTGTCACGCGTCAGCACGGGCGGGGTAAAGCCTGTGCCGGGTTCAATCAGAATCTCGGGCGCTTTTTGTGTGAGCGGTGGCAGAGCCACCGGCTCGGGCGCAGGTGCAACCGCCTCAGCTGCTTCATGCGTCAGTGTATCTTCATTGCCGCGAGTGTCGGGCTTTGGCACAGGCTCGGGCTTGCGCAAGCTACCGACGTCGCTTTCCAGCATCGCCAGACGATCTACGATCTTTTCCAGTGTCTCATGCACCGCATTCAGCGTTGCATCTGTGCGCTCTTCGCGAACAATTTGTGTCTCATGAATTTGAGGAGCAGTTTGGCGTGTGCTGGCGATTTGCGCGACGACGTCGCTGATGCTGCGCTCAATCGTATCAATCGCATCAACCGAGCTGCCATTGCGCTCCAGACGCTCTGAAATGCGCGACAATTGGTTTTCAATTGCATTCATAGCACGCGGATCGGGCGCGCCCGCACCTGTGACGCGCTCCACTTTGGCGCTCAGCTGGGCGACGAGGTCTTCCAGACGTGTCGATGTGGGATGTGCCAAAGCCTCACCCAATTCACCGACGCGGGCGAGAATGGCAGAAGCCTGTTCGTCGCTCATCGCGCTTTTGGAGCGGTCTAAGCGGTCCAGTAATTCGCGATGCAAGGTTTCGAATTTTTGTAAGAAGGGCGGTGTGTCGAGTTTTTCGGCAATTTGCGAGACGCGCTGTTCAATCGTTTCCAAGCGCTGCAAATGGTCGCTGGTGCCGCGCATGCCCGCGTTGGCAGCGAGGCGCTCAATCGACAGACGAATTTCTGAAAGGCTTTCGGTCAGCCCAGAATTGGTTGGTGCTGCACGGTTTGCAAGATCTTGCAGTTTTTCTTCCAGGGCAGCGAGCGCCGGATTACGCTCCATGCGCTCAATCGTTTGGCGCAATTGCGTCAATGTTTCGATGACATGCTGCGGGAAGTGATCGCTCTTTTGGGCGAGATCCGCCATCCGCTTTTGAATGCTGGCGAGAACCGGGTGTTCGGCCAAAGCATCAATGGAGCGGCGCATATCGCTCAGCACATGTTCAACAACAGGGGGGACATCACCCTGGTTGCGCAATGCCTCTTCGACACGCTTTTCCAAAGCGCGCAAAGCGGGGCTCGAATCGAGCCGTTCAATCGAGCGGCGCATGCCGTCAACCAGCTCGATCAGGCGGTCAGCGATTTCACGCGGCACAAGTGCCAGTTCTTCAACACGCGTGGTGAGCGTGCGGATCTGCTGCTCGAGTTGATCCTGCTTGGCCATGCGGCCTGCAATTTCCGACAGGCTGCGCGCCAAGGCTTCAACTTGCTGGCGCAGCAGCGTGAATGCCATGGCATCAACACCGCTTTCGGCCATATGTTCGAGGCGCTGGTTGAGCACGTCAATTTCATCACGCAGGGCGCGCGCCATTTGGGCTGGCGCATGATTGATGGCGCTTTGCATATCGGCAAGCAAAGCCACAATGGGTGACAGCGCTGCTTCGCTCACGCCAGCGGCGCGCGTTTCATCAATCTTGCCGACTAATTCTTTTAGAGCAGGGGTGATACTCTTATTCGCCATTGTCTCGACATTGCGGGCGAGTTCGCTCACCTGTCGACGCAAGGTCACCACTTCTTGTGAAGGGCTGGCGCGGCGTGCAGGCTCTGGCGCCTCATCACGCAGGCGGGCTGCAATGCGCGCCAACTGCCCGTCGATTTTTGATGAGCCTGACGTGCGGTTTGCTTGTGCAGGCAAATTCTTTTTCGGAACGGCGCGCGCGATCAGCAGCTCTTCAATCTCGGCAATGCGGCGTGCCACATCTTGTGTGGCATCATCGTCATCACCCTCGAGGCGGCGTGTCGCTGCATCCAGAATATCGAAACGTGTGCTGCGTGGGCGTGGTGTTACATCTTCACGACGACGGCGCGGCGCAACTTTTCGGGTAACGTCTGCCAATCTTTCGCTGATGCTTTCGATTTTTTCTTCATCAGTGAGATCATCGACTTCAATGTCGAGTTCGCGCGCTTTGGCGTGAAAGGCTTCGTCCAGCCAATCGCCGAGGCTCAAGCCCGCGCGACGAGCCGCAACCCGCGCGGCTTCGCGCGCATCAGGAGCGCCGTGAATTGCATGCCAGGACACTGACTTCGTCATCCAACCGATCTCGCCGCGGCCCAAGCCAATGAATCGCTACCTGGGGCCCAGCCCGACCTTCGCCAATCAGGGTAAACACGGCGTTAACCATGACCTCTTTTGGCACAGGCCCGCTAGCAAACTGAGGTTGTGCTGCCCGAAGGTTACAATCTCCGATTGCAAAATGCCGCGACTCAGGGTTAATCTCAATTGTTGCAATAAATGTATCACTTCCCGTAATGGTTGTGGTCTGATTTTGAGAAAAGAGGTTGCCAATGCTGACCGAGGACAGCCGCCGTTCCGCGCTCCTAGCCCCTAAGAGCCGGCCTTTTGGCGTAGAACGCCCCGTGTCTGAGAGTGATTTCATGTCGATAGGCGATGTTTCCCGTCTCTATGGGCTCAGTTTAAGGGCTCTGCGTTTCTATGAGGAAAGGGGCCTGCTTCTGCCCCTGCGGCGCGGTGTGACCCGTCTGTATGATGGCAAGGCCCGCGCCCGTCTTGAGTTGATTTTGAAGGGAAAACAGCTTGGATTCACGCTGACAGAGATCCGTCGGATGGTTCAAGAAACAGAGGATAACTCTGCGTCACCGGGCCTGGCTTTGGCGCCGGGCCAGGTTCTGGACCAAATTGCGCTCCTCGAGCGCCAGCGTCGCGACCTTGATGTGGCCATTGCAGAGCTGCACGCGACTCACGCCAAAATGCAGGGGGTTGAGACGGCCACCTCGCAGGCCGCCGCCGTCGCCTGATTGCCTTACAGGTAAACTAAGAAGAGCCCGTCGCAATGCGGCGGGCTTTTTATTTGTTTCTAGGCTTGAAACATCCATGCATTTAGTTTATATCTAAACCAAATAGATACAGGGTGCGAAACATCTTCTAGGGAGACGGCCATGCCGACCTATCGGGCTCCAGTCGAACATGTTCAATTCCTCCTCCAGCATGTCGTGGGCTTTCAGGCCCATGCGCAGCTGCCGGGCTTTGCCGATGCCACGCCTGATGTGGTCGAAGCGATTCTTTCTGAAGGCGGGCGCATTTGTGAAGAAGTGCTGCAGCCGCTGAATGTTTCGGGTGACCGCGAAGGCTGCAAGCGGCAGGCCGATGGGTCTGTCACCACGCCGAAAGGTTTTCGCGAGGCTTATAAAGCCTATGCGGAAGGTGGCTGGATTGGTCTTGCTGCGCCCAGCGAATATGGGGGCCAAGGGCTTCCTTACACATTGGCTGCGGCCATCAATGAATTTGCGACCTCTGCCAATATGGCTTTCTCGCTTTATCCGGGCCTGACACGCGGTGCGCAGGCAGCCCTTCTTGTGCATGCGAGTGATGAGCAGAAAAATCTCTACATGCCAAAACTTGTCTCGGGCGAATGGTCTGGCACGATGAATCTCACCGAGCCCCATTGCGGCACGGATCTGGGTCTCATCAAGACGCGCGCTAAAAGAAATACGGATGGAACTTTCTCCGTCACTGGCCAGAAGATTTTCATCTCGGCCGGCGAGCATGACCTCACCAGCAACATCATCCATCTGGTCTTGGCGCGCATTGAAGGTGCACCTGCTGGCACAAAGGGCATTTCTTTGTTCATCGTGCCGAAGTTTATGCTTGATGCGCAGGGCAATGCTGGCGAACGCAATGCGGTTTCTTGCGGCTCGATCGAACATAAGATGGGCATTCACGGAAATTCGACCTGCGTGATGAATTATGATGGCGCAATAGGCTTTCTGGTCGGCGAAGAAAATCGCGGATTGAACGCCATGTTTGTCATGATGAATGAAGCGCGTCTGGGCGTGGCTGTGCAGGGCCTCTCCATGTCGGAAGTCGCTTATCAAAATGCAGTCTCTTATGCGCGCGAGCGTATTCAGGGGCGCGCTTTGTCGGGCGCGAAAGACAAAGACAAGGCGGCTGATCCGATTATCGTCCACCCAGATGTGCGGCGCATGCTTTTGGAAATGCGCGCTTTCAATGAGGCCGCGCGCGGGCTCATTCTGGAAGCGGCGTTGCAGGCCGATGTGGTGGCGCGCTCGCCCGACGAGAAGGCGCGCGAAGAGGCCGAAGATATGCTCGGCCTTTTGACGCCTGTGCTGAAAGGCGTGCTCACCGATGTCGGCTTCGACAATACGGTGAAAGCGCAGCAGATTTTTGGCGGGCATGGCTATGTCGGCGAATGGGGCATGGAGCAATTTGTGCGCGATGCGCGTATTGCCATGATCTATGAAGGCGCCAATGGCATTCAGGCGCTTGATCTGGTGGGCCGCAAATTACCCAAGGATAATGGCCGCGCTGTCATGGCCTATTTCAAGAAAGTGGGCGAGGCCGTGCAGCGCGCGGAAGGTGACGCAACGCTGGCGCCACTCGCCAAAAGCCTCCAGACGGGACTTGAGCATTTGCAAAAGGCGACCATGTGGCTGATGCAGAATGCTTTGGCCAAGCCCGACAATGCGGGCGCAGCCTCAACAGATTACATGCATCTCTTCGGCCTTGTCGCTATGGGGCAGATGTGGCTTGCCATGGCGCAGGCGGCTTTGCGCTGCAAAGCAGAAGATGCATCGACGGCGGCTGAAATGGATGCCAAGTTGATTGTGGCGCGCTTCTATATGGAGCGCATCATGCCGGAGACGGGCGCGCGGCTGGCGCGTTTGTCGGCGGGGGCCGATGCTCTGATGGCGCTGCCTGCTGATGCTTTTTGAGGAGGATGCCATGGCGCAGGCTTTTATCTACGACCATGTGCGCACGCCGCGCGGACGCGGCAAGCCCGATGGCGCTTTGCATGAAGTCTCCACACTGGGGCTTGCGACAACGGCGCTCAAAGCGCTGCGGCATCGCAATCATCTCGACACGCAATTGGTCGATGATGTGATTCTCGGCTGTGTGGATCCGGTGGGTGAAGCAGGCGGTAATATTGCGCGCGCAGCCGCGCTGAGTTCCGAATATGGTCATCATGTGCCGGGTGTGCAGATCAATCGTTTCTGCGCGTCGGGTCTGGATGCGGTCAATTTCGCTGCCGCGCAGGTCATGTCCGGCCAGCATGATATGGCGATTGGCGGCGGTGTTGAAAGCATGAGCCGCGTCGGCATTGGTGCATCGGGCGGCGCATGGCCGGTTGATCCGGCCATTGCCATTCCTTCTTACTTTATGCCGCAGGGTATTTCGGCGGACCTCATCGCTACCAAATATGGTTTTTCGCGCGAGGCTGTTGATGCTTATGCGGTGGAAAGCCAGAAGCGCTCCGCGCAAGCCTGGGAAGCGGGACATTTTGCAAATTCTGTTGTGGCTGTGCGCGATGTGAATGGCCTGAAAATTCTCGACCGCGATGAACACATGCGCCCCACGACCGACATGCAGTCACTGGCGGCGCTCAAACCATCCTTCGTGATAATGGCCGAGCAGGGTGGCTTTGGGGCCGTAGCTATTCAGGCGCATCCCGAAGTTGAAAAGCTGAATCACGTGCATCACGCGGGCAATTCGTCAGGCATTGTTGATGGCGCGGCAGCTGTGCTGATCGGCAATGAAGAGGCAGGCAAAGCCGCAGGTTTGAAACCACGCGCGCGCATTCGCGCTTTTGCCAATATCGGCTCTGAACCGGCCCTCATGCTGACAGGCCCCGTCGATGTGACGCGAAAACTTTTGAAGCGCGCGGGTATGGGCATTTCGGATATTGATCTCTTCGAGGTCAATGAAGCTTTTGCCGCTGTCGTTTTGCGCTATTTGCAGGCTTTTGATCTCGATTCCGCTAAGGTCAATGTGAATGGCGGCGCCATTGCTTTGGGGCATCCGCTCGGTGCCACAGGCGCGATGATCTTGGGCACGGCGCTTGATGAATTGGAGCGCACGGGCAAATCGACCGCGCTCATCACATTGTGCATTGGTGCCGGCATGGGCACAGCCACCATCATCGAACGGGTTTGAGGGAGAGTGCCATGAATCTCAAAAACTTCCGCTTCGATCTTGATGATGACGGTGTGGCGACCCTCACATGGGACATGCAGGACCGATCGATGAATGTCATCACGCAAGAGGTGATGAATGAATTGGAGCTGGTGATCCGCCAAGTGGCCTCGGACCAAGCGGTGAAAGGCTGCGTGGTCATCTCGGCCAAGCCTGATTTTTCCGGCGGCGCTGACCTTGGCATGCTGGAAGCCTCCAGCCATCGCTTTGCGCAGACGGCCGCTGTGAAAGGCGAAGAGATTGCGCGTCAGGAATTTTTTGACGGGACGCGCCGCCTCTCCCTGATCTATCGTGAGCTAGAAACGAGCGGTAAGCCTTGGGTGGCAGCTATTTCGGGCGTGTGTCTGGGTGGCGCTTTTGAATTGGCACTCGCCTGTCACTATCGTCTTGTCAGCGACAATCCGAAAACACGTGTCGGTCTGCCGGAGGTCAAAGTCGGTCTCTTCCCCGGTGCTGGTGGCACGCAACGCGTGATCCGTCTCATGCCGACGGGAGATGCATTGCAGATGCTGTTCAAGGGCGAGCAGCTCAAAGCCAATGCGGCCAAAGCTATGGGCCTTGTGCATGAGGTCGTTTCGCAGGCGGAAATGTATGACAAGGCGCGCGCTTGGATTCTTGCAGGCAATAAAGGTGTGGCGCCGTGGGATGATCCGAAATTCAAGCCGCCATCAGGCCGCGTTTATTCGTCGACTGGCATGATGATCTGGCCTGCTGCCAATGCCATTTATCGCCGTGAGACGCAGGATAATTATCCCGCAGCCAAAGCCATTTTGCATGCGGCGTTTGAAGGTCTGCAATTGCCGATGGATTTGGCACTGCGTGTCGAGAGCCGCTGGTTCGCGCATATTCTGGGCACCAAAGAAGCGCGAGCCATGATCCGCTCGCTCTTCGTCTCGATGGGCGAATTGAACAAAGGTGCGCGCCGCCCGAAAGCCGAGCCACGCGCCGAGATTAAAAAAGTCGGCATCATCGGTGCTGGCTTTATGGGCGCCAGCATTGCCTATGTCAGCGCGCTGAATGGTCTCGATGTGGTGCTTCTCGACCGCACGCAAGAGGCAGCCGACAAGGGCAAAATGCATTCGCATCAATTAATCAGCGGCCAGATTGCCAAGGGCCGCGCCAAGACGACGGATCGCGATGCTTTGCTCGCGCATATTCAAGCCAGCGATGATTATGCGGCATTGAGTGATTGCGATCTCGTGGTCGAGGCCGTGTTTGAAGATCGTGCCGTCAAAGCCGAGACCATTCGTAAAGCGCAAGCGGCGATGAAGCCCGGCACCATCTTTGCCTCCAACACGTCGACTTTGCCGATTACGTCTCTGGCTGAAAATTTCTCGTCGCCCGCCGATTTTGTCGGCATTCATTTCTTCTCGCCTGTCGAGCGCATGATGCTGGTTGAGGTGATCAAAGGCGCCAAGACGGGCGATCGTGCAGTGGCGAGCGCACTCGATTTCATTCGCTTGCTGCGCAAGACGCCGATTGTCGTGAATGATTCCCGTGGCTTTTATGCCAATCGCTGTGTGCTCAATTATGTGCGCGAAGGCCATCTCATGTTCATGGAGGGCGTGCCGGCCGCACTGATTGAAAATGTCGCGCGGTTGGCTGGCATGCCTGTCGGCCCGCTCTCGCTCAATGATGAAGTGGCGCTCGATCTGGCGTGGAAAATTCTGCAAGCCACCAAGGCAGATCTGGGTGCGGGCGCCGTCGATCCTGCACAAGAGCAATTGCTGGATGCTCTGGTCAACAAGCATGGCCGCTTGGGCCGCAAGAATGGCAAAGGCTTTTATGATTATCCCGAAAAGGGCGCCAAGCGCTTGTGGGATGGTCTTGCAGATCTGCAAAAAGTGACACTCGATCCCGACACGCTCGACGTCGACGAGATGAAGCAGCGCTTTCTCGTGACGCAAGCGCTCGAAGCTGCGCGCACGGTGGAAGAGGGCGTGGTGGTTGATCCGCGTGAAGCCGATGTCGGCTCCATTCTCGGCTTCGGCTTTGCGCCTTTCACGGGCGGCACCTTGAGCTATATTGACGGCATGGGTGTCAGTGAATTCGTGCTTCTTTGCGATCATCTCGCCAAGAGGCATGGGCCGCGGTTCAAACCGTGCGATCTGCTCCTAGATATGGCCGCCAAAAAAGAGACGTTTTACAGCCGTTTCCTGGCAGGCAAAGCGGCGGCGTAATCCTCAAGCTCGGATTGCGACACGCCATTGGCTCAGCAGCGAGCGCAGTGCGGCAGGCTTTAGCGGCTTGTTCAAGACATGGATGCCGGCCGCCGCCGCGCTGTCGCGCACTTCGGGTGTGCGATCTGCGGTGAGCAGAATGGCAGGCAGGCCATCATCAATTTTATCGCGCAGGGAATTGATGACATAAATCCCGTTCGTATCGTCGAGATGATAATCGGCGATCAGCACATCGGGCAAAATACCAAGCCGCGCGAGAATACCGCCCGCTTCTCTTTCGCTACCAGCGGCCACCACTTTGCAGCCCCAGCCCGATAGCAAAGCTTCCATCCCTTCCAGAATGCGCGGCTCGTTATCAATCGTGAGCACACAGAGCCCTGCTAAAGGCAGATGCGCATGTGGCGTGGCTTCGCGCGCTTCATGCGATGTGGGGGCTGCGGCCACAACAGGCAGATCGACTGTGAAGACCGATCCTTTGTGCGGCTTCGAGCGCAAAGTGATCGGATGATCAAGAACTTTGCCGAGCCGCTCAACAATCGACAGGCCAAGGCCAAGGCCTGATGCCGTGCGTGCACCGGCAGTGAGGCGTTCAAATTCGCGGAAGACATTTTTTTGTTTGTCTTCGGGAATGCCAATGCCTGTATCCCAGACCTCCACGCGCACTTTATCTGTGCCGATCCGTCGACACCCGACCAGCACACGTCCCTTGGGCGTATATTTGATCGCGTTGGAAATGAGGTTTTGCAACAGGCGACGCAACAGGCGGCGATCCGAGCGGATTGATACGCTGCTCGGCACAAAGACCAAGTCGAGGCCTTTTTCCCGCGCCGTGGGAGTAAATTCGATCCGCAATTGGCGCAGAATATCGTCGAGCCGGAAATGCGTGGGTTCGGCTTTCATCGCACCTGCATCAAGCCGCGAAATATCGAGGAGTGCGGTCAGAATCTCTTCAACCGATTCCAGCGAAGCATCGAGATTGCGTGCGAGTGAATGATCTTGGCGGTTGGGGTCCAAAGCGCCCGTGTCTTTTTCCATGCGCTCCAAAAGCGAGGTTGCATAAAGACGCGCAGCATTCAGCGGCTGCAAAATGTCATGGCTGGCGGCGGCCAGGAAGCGAGTCTTGGAGACATTGGCATCATCTGCTTCTTGCTTGGCGCGGCCGAGTTCAGCATTCAGGCCCGTGAGCTGTTCGGTGCGTTCGCGTACGCGCTGCTCGAGTGATTCATTGGTGCGCTCAAGCGCTTCTTCGGCAGCAACGGCTTCTGACACATCGGTGTATGTGGTCACGATACCGCCATCTGGCAGGCGCGCGGAGCGGATTTCAATCACGCAGCTGACCGGCGGATAAAGCCGCAAGCGGAAGGGGTCGCTTTCTGTAATCAGCGATTGCAAACGTGTGGCAACATAATCCTCAATTGCACCGGGGCCATAAATGCCGCGTGTCGCATTAAAGCGTACGATTTCTTCCAGGCCGATGCCCATACGCAATCTATCGCCGGGCAGATTGAACAGCTCGCCGAATTCACGGTTCCAGCAGATGAGACGCATGTCCGCGTCGCAAACCGTGATGCCTTGGCGTGCGAAGTCGAGCGCATATTGCAGCAGGTCGCGGTTTTGTTGCAGCGTCGATGCGGCATCGTCGATCAGGCGCAGAGCAGCGCCGCGCGAGAGATTGCGTCGGCGCAACAGCGTCGCCAGCACGAGGCGCGATGAGGCCGCACCAATGGCAGAGGCCAGCAAATGTTCGGCAAAGCGCAGCAAATGCACGTCGGCTTCAAGCGTCTGCGTGAACGTCATATCGCGTGACGCCATGAATTCCTGGAAGGCTTGGCGCGTGTGCTCAACGCCCAGATAGCGACCCACAGTGGCTTGTAATTCACGGGCGGTCACGCCACCGCTCCACAGGCGGTAGGATGGCGGCAGAGGCAGACCGCTTGGCCCAACGAATGTTTGTGCTTGCAAGCGTTCAATCGCGCTGGGTGCGCGCGTCAGTGAGAAGCCGATGA